>Ga0307509_10000575_pt1 | contig 62965 bp, 57 predicted proteins | sample 10_EM_MG_FD_202245 | JGI IMG/M metagenome (GOLD analysis project Ga0307509, IMG submission 202245) | Populus trichocarpa ectomycorrhiza microbial communities from riparian zone in the Pacific Northwest, United States - 10_EM | ecosystem: Host-associated > Plants > Roots > Unclassified | place...
AATTCATTGACGGGGGGCTGTTCGGGGCATTGAACGGGGCGGGGGCCTGGACGGGGGCAGGGGCAGGGGTTAAAAAAAAAAACGCCCCGCCCCGGGCCGTTGACCGGGGCGGAGCGGGGAATTGAGGCGGGGGCCCGCGGGTTTCGGGGCCCCGGAGGCCCGTAACGAACACTAAGACAGTCTTCGATCTCTTCGTTATGATAGACTATAAATGAATATGCGGCCCAAATGCCTGCATACCAATAGTAGTATGGAATATAGAGTGATCAGTTCCGATATCCAGCTATCAAAGCATTATGCAGCTAATCGCATATGCAACTAGAAAATGAGAGGAGTAGTATTCTCTAAACATCGTTCCAATCAGTTAAACATATCTTGAAACGTGCTCTCATTCAGTATTCCGAGTCGTCTTCCAGATGCCTCTGTGAAGCTCATAACTCCGGGAGCTTGGGTTCGGATATGTGGTCATCCTATGAAGCCATATACCTCGCTCTTAATTATTAGGTAAGCTATTCCCGCTAGGGTAATAGTCGCATCACGTCCAGTTTGAGGCTAAGTGCTGAGAAACCACCAGGCACTATGCTAGACTTGAGAGTGTTATGGCTATCACTCGCTTTCAGACTGGAGTGAGCTGGTATTTTTGCTCATTCAAAGCTGATGTTCTGAAAATAGAACTCTGAGTGCCAGTGTGACTTGGGGTCTTTAGGGCAAATTTAAGATTAAGGGTATGATGGCTTTCTCACCAGGCGCCACCACTAACCATGTTTTCTTTGCCAAGAAATACTCCTTGCTCACATCCAGGCTAGAAGAAAAAGAAGGCTGAAAGGAGAATCAGGGGTAGTGGTGAATCCTGATGTGCGATGGTGTTGAGGTTTAAGTCAGGATGCATGGGAGGCAGGGTTGCTTAGTTGCATGTGTCTGGACAGAACCCAGTGTAGGCAAGGGTCTCCTGACGCACCTGACACAACCAGATGGGGCGCATGGGTACAGGACGCACAGGACGCACAGGATGCAGAGTTTAGGCTAGGAGAGTCAGGACGCAACACTACTGTATCTGACGCAGGCCACCTTTTTGCTGATCAATAGCTCTCCTCCTCAAGATTACAGCAGTCAAGTTTCTTGTTTAGGTCATTTCAATTCTTTGATTTAATCACCCGCACTAGCCCGGATCACGATAATCTGGATGTTTCGATATCTTGTATGAAACTCGATAAGTTCTGAATTTCTTTACACCAAAGCCTTACCTGTTTTTCAGGATCACTCGTTGTGCTGGGCAGATTCTTCGGATTTTAGCCATCTGAGATAGCAGGTGGTGGGTGTATATATATGTTGGCTTGTTAGCGAGTATCTTGGGATACAACTAAGAAGTTGGGATTTCACGTTCTTTGCTGTAAGAGTTTGAAGGGGAAAACATGATCGCCCACCAGCACTTCTTCTGATTGGCAGCTACTGCTCAACTCTTCAACCAATGATCGCCACTTGCCACCCGCCTGTATATTTGGACGGGGTGTATATTTCCCTGTTCCGCGATCGTAAGACGGCCACACCTAAGTTAGCATCAAGCCAAAGTCCACATTTCCGGAAACTTTTGCAATGCGCGAGTATATCGTACGTCATCGCTGTCGGAATGGTGCCCCTGGGCGGTACGGGATCGGCTGCGGGATACGACTGGTGCAGAGCCTCACCACTACCACCACCACCACCACAACAAAACAACAAGAAGGCAGGATGGATGAACAATCAAAACACCATTCAGAATCCCTCAGAGCTTCCGCCGACTTCTGGCACGCCCATGCGCAAAAGCTATCCTGGGAAACACAGTACTCGACACCTCTGCGCGTCGACGGGAAAAGGAAGTGGCAGTGGTTCCCCGGTGGGAGAATTTCTACGACGTATAACCTCATCACGAGACATGTGCTCTCAGGACGGGGGAAGAAGAGAGCAATAATTTGGGATTCGCCTGTGACGGGTCAGAAGCGCGTTATTACGTATGCGGAGTTGCAGGAGGAGGTGGAGGTGTTTGCCGAGGTGTTGAGGGGGAGGGGGGTTAAGGAGGGGGATACGGTTCTTGTTTATAGTTTGTTTGCTCCTCTTCTTCTGTGGGAGGTTTGTTTACTGACGCTGATAGTGCCGATGATACCCTCGTGCATGATCGCGCTGCTGGCAATAGCGCATTTGGGAGCTATACATACGGTTGTTTTCGGGGGGTTTTCGCCGGCTGAGTGTGCGAAGAGGATTTCGTCCGCCATGCCGAAGTTGGTGCTTACGGCTAGTTGTGGGATTGAGGGGAGTAGGGTTATTCCTTACTTGCCATTGGTATGATATGATATTTCTCCTTGCTCTCCGAGAAAGAGACTGAAGAATTACAGGTTCGCGAGGCCATCTCCAGGAGCGACTGGAAGCCACAAAACACACTTGTCCTACAACGTGATAAACTCTACACCTCGCTGGATAAGACACTCCGGGAACTAAACTGGAACAGCCTTGTCCGATCACTAGAAACCCGACGCAGCCAATCCCCGCCCAACTTCACCGGCCCTGCCTCGTCCAGCTCGATAACCCGCGTCCCCATCCCGAACAGTGCCAAAACTGTGGAAGTCGGCGCTGCCTTTCACTCTTGCGCACCGCAGTACATAATCTACACATCTGGCACAACCGGCCAGCCAAAGGGCATAACCCGGAACATCGGAGGACACCTGGTCGGACTGCAGTACTCGATAGAGCACTTCTTCGGCCTCCGCGCCGGCGACACCATATTCACTGCCAGTGACTTGGGTTGGGTTGTCGGACACAGCTACATCCTCTACGCGCCGCTGCTAATCGGCGCCACGACCATCCTGTTTGAGGGGAAGCCCGTGGGGACCCCGGATGCGAGTACCTTCTGGCGGGTGGTTTCCGAATGGAAAGTCAACGTCCTGAGCACTGCGCCGACGGCGCTCCGCGCAATAAAACGCGAGGATCCGACACTGGAGATGGTCAAGAAATTTGACATTTCCTCCCTCCGCGCGATATTCCTGGCCGGGGAGCGGAGTGAGCCCTCGATAGTAACGGACTACCAAAACGCAATCTTCGGCCCATCAATCTCTCCTTTCTGCAAGGGGCTGATAGTGGATAATTGGTGGTCTAGCGAATCCGGCTCTCCGATCACCGGTATCTCCTTGGGTTTCAACGCCCCCCCAGCATCTATCAAGCCCGGCAGCGCGGGAAAACCCATGCCGGGCTGGGATCTGAAAGTTGTGAGCGACGCCGGCGTCCCGCTCCCCGCCGGCCGGAGCGGGAACATCGTCCTGGGGACACCGCTCGCGCCTACGGGCCTGACGGAACTATGGTCCGACCCAGAAGCCGTGCGCTTCCACAGCGCGTACTTTGCAAGATTCGCACGAAAAGGCGAATGGTTCGACACCGGCGACGCCGGATTCCTGGATCAGGATGGGTACGTACACGTCATGTCGCGCACTGACGACGTTATTAATGTCGCCGCGCACCGTTTTTCGACTGGAGCTATTGAGGAGGCTATACTTGCGCATGTGGCGATTGCTGAGGCCTATGTTGTTGGCGCGCCGGATGCGCTGAAGGGGCATGTTCCGTTTGCGGTCATTGTTCTTAAACCTCCTTCCTCTGCTTCTCTTTCAGAGGAGAGGTTGTTGAGGGAGGTCAACAGCCACGTACGCACCGAGATTGGACCGATTGCTGTGCTCGGGGGCGTTGTCGTCGTGGATAGGGTCCCCCGCACGCGCAGTGGGAAGACACTTAGGAGGGTGGTTAGGGCGGTTGTGGAGAATGCTGCCAGGGGTGAATTTGGCAAGGAGGTGGAGGTTCCGGCTACTGTTGAGGATGAGAGTGTGATTGCGGGTTTGCGGGAGAGGGTTGAAGCGTGGTTTTTGGAGAGAGGGGTTAAGGCTAGGTTATAGATGGAGAGGGGACGGTGCGACATCATGAGGCTGCATCCAAAGACGTTTCCCGGCTGTCTAGTGTTTAGACGAGACGCTTTTTATATTGAATTAGAATTGGGATATGATATATACCGGACAGATACCGTGTGACCGGAGCACACCATATTTATCTCCCCCGTCTTTGATAAACTATATCCAAAATTAAAATTTCCAAACAGCGCTCCATAAAACAGCTTTAGGCTCCAAGCAGCCCCCATACTTGATGAGAATCTCCACGGCTCCATCTCCACAAACATCTCCACCCTCGCACACTATCCATGATACTCTTATACTGACGCAGGACCACACCCTAAAAACGCCACTACCTCCAGCCAACTACTAAAACCTGCGCCAACAATCACTACCCATTTGACACTATCACCGCAACCATCCCACCCCAAAGAACGATCCTGCCTTCCCCTCCCCCCCAGCCCTCCCATTCCTCGCTATTTGCTCCTATATACCCACCGTATCCCACAAATGCCGGCCGGGGGTCTTCCACGATTATCTGATCCACCCCGGCCCCCCAGACGAAGAGAGCAAGCGCCTCATCGCGGTCATCCTAGTGGACGACACCCGTATTCCGCAATCGGATGGTTGGAGCTTTGTAACGGCTCGCTGCACAAGTGATGGCCCATGATCTGTTTTTCCGGGGTGGGGAGGGGGAGTGGGGGTTGATGTTTTGTTGAGATGGTTTGAATGTCAGGTGTCATAAAGTAATGTAGGAGTGCTGATGGTACAGTGCATGGGAGAGGGGGAGTTGTAGGTAGACGCTGCAGTGTGTGCAACATGAGGGCGGAGGAGGAGGAGGAGGGAGTCGATCAGGAAACGAAGAGATGTTGTTGCAGTCCCGTTATCCGGATCTTTTCATACAGGTAATCCGAATGGGCAGTTGGCTAGAAACCCTCCCGTAAATTCTAGATTTCTTCTTTTCCACACCAAACCAACCGGTTGTGCGAGCCACCGGCTATGATACCGGAAGGATGGGCTCTTGGATTTTTTAGCAGTCTGGATAGCGGATGTGCTCTAGAATAGCGTTGGTATGTATGTATAATATCGCTTTTGGAAATGGGGGCTTTGGAGCTTGAGTTAGTCTAGGGAATATTGGTGGCTTATAGGATCACAATGCGGGCTTACGGTCTGAAGTGGAGATATACGTTCTCGAGTTGGGCTATGGTAGTTTGCACAACACCTGTTCAGATTTTTTTAGCAAGAAAGGAACTACATACCTGAATGCCGGCAGATTTTGGGGGGATAGAAGTACCACATAGGACTTTTTTGAAGTCTAGTGATGGTTAGAGAAGGGGGAGAGGAAGAGGGGTGAAGCAAGGAAGGAAAAGGAAAAGGAAGGAAGAAAGGGAGATTCCAGGTATCTCCAGGCCAGACTTATAAAAAGTATTCCATACTCGGATCTATCAAAGCGCTGGATCGAGCCTCGGCTTTGGTCCACTAAGCGTCAGACTCTTTAAGCCTACCGCTAGGTTCCATATCATGCCTTGAACGCTCATGATCTGGATTTGGGCGGAAAGTAAGAGGGCCTGGATTTCCCCTCTCCCCGGTGGGCTGGGTGATATCACGTGACGTGGTATCGAGTGAAAACAGAGTTTTGAGTATTTTATTTCTGTTGGGGCGTTCTAACTTATATGGTTTCTTTCTCCCTCAAATGTATCTTTCAGCCCTCTCAGTCCTTTTTTTCAAGCCAGTTACTAGTTTTGACTAATATGATAGGTAACTTTTGCTCCCCTTTATTGTTATTTTTTAGTCTTCTCATGGGACCTTTGCGCTCTCGATCCCCCGTTGAGGGATTCCAGTGCTAATGGCGGGACAGAACTACTTTACCATATATCTGGTCTACATCCTTCTCGTTATTCATAGGGACAATATTTTTCTCAGCCAATAATCTCGACTATTCGCCATCGCCACTTCTCCATCAGAACGAGCGCGCATCAAGACATGGGCAAACAGGGTATAAGCGAGTGATATGATATGACGCCTTGGAATGTGTCCGGGACAAATACTCGATCATAAAAGGAAGGGTGTATTATACATCATCCTGGAAGGACTTTGTCACCGAGAATCTGCTAGAGTACGGTTGGGGGACCGGGGGGACGATAATGGGCTGGTGAAATACATATTAAGGTAAGCAAGAATTATCCCCTTCGGATGTATCATACAAATGCCGTGGTTCTAGCGGTCCGGAGGGGGGGGCGTATGGTACCTGAAATTCGGTGATTTTCGAATTTGAAAGGCACAGCAATTACTACTATAATTGGAAAGAAGAGAGAATAAGGAAAAAAAGACCAGTTCACTGGAAGGAAGAGGAGGAAGCGATAAGCAGGATGTCCTTTTCTAACTATGTTGGTAGCTGTATTGTGCACTCCGGAAAATGTGAAAACTAGCATTCTTAGTGATGTATGGGGGAGGAGGGCGGAAATAGATTTTTGCTTATTTCTCGGGATATCGTACCCTTCTACGCTGACCACTTTTGTATCATCATAATATAGGAGCCCACCAGAGAAAAAGAAGGGAGTAATTTCTCGATAGGATGGATATACCCTCGAGTAAAACAGCAACAAAGTAAAATGCATGTATATTCCGGGTTACTGTGGAGCACTAGGTAGTTTCTCGACCATGAAACTTAATACATATACCAAAGCCGTTTGGATGCGCGGAGTGGATCGGTCAAGATCTAGTAATCTGCGAAACTTGGGAAAAGCTGTGAAATTAGAGTTGGAATTCATGGTACTGAAGGTCAAGTTTCACTATACTTTTACGAGTTTGGGGGTGTAATTTGACAGTGAGCGGTTTCAGGATCCTGGGAAATGGGTGATAGGATACAAGTATGTTTTGAAAGAAAGAAAGAAAGAACTGGGTTTAGGAGGTCTCGTATTGGTTAGCGATTCTATCATAGGGTGTTAATATGAGCGATGATCCCTCGGGATGGTGTTGGTAACTTCCATTCCGCTAGGTAAATTCTCTGATTAGTCCAGTGAACATAAGCTCATTTTCTCTTGTACTCGAGTACTGTTTAGGTTTCCTTGATCGTGCGTTTCGCATAAGCCCTTATTGGAAATTTTGATAACGGATGTTTTCTTTAGATAAGTCCCTAGCCTTAGAATTGGTACCACGCTATTCTCTAGTTGCGCACCCGCGCGCGGAAGGATAGTCCACCGCCAGAAAGCAGGGAATGACGATAGCAGGCCAGAATCCTAGGAATGGGGGAAAGGAAGAAGAGAAGGTAGGATGGGAAGAGTTATGCATGGCCTCTCTCCACCCAAGTGAACGCCCAAGACCAGAATGAAAAAATAAGCAAACTCCGAGGTAAACTGCCAATGACAAGCATGAAGGTATTATATTATAGAGAAAGGATAGGTGTGTGTACGGTACAGTACATGATAAATGAGTATAGAATGGAATCGGATAGCATGAGATACCGTGAATAGCAGAGCATGAGAAAGAAAAGAAGAGCTGACGTTAACTTGACTTGACCTATTATAAAGAGATTTAATGACGTTCATGACAGACAGACGGGTAGTCGGACTTGTGCTATCCTCGAGCTAATATCGTATATGATATCTATCGCGGTGCCAGGTCGGTAGAGCATGGAAACACGAATAAAGAAACAAAAAGGGAGAGAAGCAAGATAAGGGACATAAGAAAGAACATCTAACTGTACTAGTACAGTTCGGTACTGTATCATATCCACAGAATAGGTATCATACGCCGTATGATAGACTAGAAGAAAAATCTACTTCGACACCACGCGGTCCGGTCCGATCTGATCCTCGACTAATCAAGAACAAACGAAAAGATGAAGAATACAACGAGGGGAAAAAGGAATGCGGAAAATGCAGCAAAAAAACTCCCCACCCAAAACAAACTCCTCGCTGGATAAATAAGAAAACAATCGACCCCTTCATCCTTCCTTCCTAATCACCGTCGCCAAACCCTAATTCTTGCCCCCCCTTTCTCCCCTTCCTCCTCCCTCACAACACCCTCGGGGGACGAGCTCTCATCCTCCTCCTCCTCTTCGGCCGGTAGCGCAAGCCGATACCGCCGCACACTACCCCCGTCGTCACCACACTTCTCCTCCCAGAACTCACCCCCGGCACGGCCAAAGCAGCAGGCGGCGGCAGCGACGCGGCGAAAGAGTCCTGCAACTCCCTGACGGCGGCGGTCGAGCGCGGCATATTCAGCTCGGCGGGCAGCGTTGCCTTTCCAGTCTATTGGTGTGTTATATGGTAGTGTTGGCGATATTGGGTGAGTGGAGGCGTGTGATGATGTTGACGAGGAAGAGGAGAAGGAAAAGGAGGGGGTGGTAATGCTAGTAGGGGACGCTGATGAGGTCGGGTGGTGATGGTGATGGTGATGGTGATGTGGGTTATAATGAAGTTGGCAATGCGGACGTATAGTTGCGCCTGAAGTCGAACTCGAACTCGAACTCGGGACCGTGATGGCCCTGGAATAAGAAAACTGCCCTCTCTTCCGCCCCGGTGTCCCCGCTCCCATCGTGACCGAGGTTTCCTGCATCCTTGGCGAACTCGAGCTAGCTCCTATTGCTGTCGTAGCGATGCTAACCCCCCACCCCGCTAGCGGTGCCGGGGACGATTCCTCTGCGCTCCACCAACTATTGTGACTATTCGTGCTGGGACTTCGCTGGCGTCTTATCGGCGGTGGTGGGCCTAACCCTTGAGGCTCGGGTGTTGAGCTGTGGTAGGTTGTACTCGAGGTGTATGATAATGGGGTTGTCGTTCTTGTCATCATGGTGTTCGAATCTCGGGTTTTCCTCCGCTAGACGAACAAATAGACGAACGAAGGCCAGAAGAAGAGGGGGAAGGGTAGATGGGGTGAGCTGCGGGTGGCTATATAATACTATGCGCAGCGGTACCAGTTTCCGAAATGTGGAATTGTTGAGGGTGGAAGAGTGACAGAGACTGGGATTGGGGATTTTGGCCTAGTCCGGTTTGGACGGTTAGCTGTGATGTGTGAACCCGTGGTGTACTGGTACATGCATAGCATAACGTAGGAAAAGGTAATGAATGTATCACAGGCCCGCGTCAGCACGATAAGTCAGTGGGTAATTAGAGTGTGAAGAAAAAAGCGGGCATGGCATAGCATAACATGTGCTATGTAACAAGTATGCAGGAAGAAAAGGGTTGCAGGAGGGAGGGGGAAAGAGGGAAGGAGAAAGCGGGCGGACGGAGCGCTTTCGAATCACCTGGACCTGGAGCGAGGGAATGACGGAGAGAGAGAGAGAGAGGATTCGGGGAGGGAGAGGGGGGGAGAGGTCAGTTTTGGCTTTTTCTTTCTTTTTCTTTTTTTCGTTTCTTTTCCTTTTCCTTCTTTTTCTGTCCTTTTGAGGGGAGGGGGGGGAATGCGTTCCTGTATGCCTCAGGCAATTAATATTAGTTATCTACTGGCCCTTAGAGGACAAGTACTATTTACAATTCATTCCTTCTTGGCTATCATTGAGTCTCAGACTCGAGCACATGAGGGGGAGGAGCATGATACGGGCAATGTGAACTGGCCTGACCACCAAAGTCACGTTCAATAGGGCACAATAGCTAGGATCGAAGGTTTACCGAGCTTCTCCTCCCCGAGTGCTGGTGAGGCGGTGTTCTTGTATTCCCTCATCCCCTCCTCCCATCTCACCTTCACATCTAGATTTAGTCTACCTAAATTTACTCACTTTCCTAGGGATAGCTGTACCACCTCCATCTGTCAGGGGCAAATAACCCTATTCCTGCTCACCGTACTGTACTCTACTCGAGTATTGTATGATACTGTAACAATCAGTTAAGCCTTCGATACTCGTACATCACATCACAGTGTCTCATGCATGCATGTGACCCCCACCAGCCTGCGAGGCGGAACTCGCCAAGCCATGCGCCAACTCTCTCTCTCTGCCTGGATACAAGCAACGCACATGATGGGTTCAAGCCAGACTGCGGGATAATTGGTTGGGCGCGCACTGACTTTCCAAAACGGGGGGGCATTGCGGGCGAGAGTTTAGGATGCGGAGCCGAGGAGAAGGGAGGAGAAACGAGGAAAGAAAGAGGAATGATACCTGTGGGTTAGTGGGATGGGATCGGTCGGACCGGGAGGGAGCCTGATTCACCGCGGAAGGTAACAGCTACAGTGCGAGTATCATACTGCAGTTTATCCCTCTAGCGGGGATGATCGTGCCTGCGGAGCATAGTCCACACCGTAACTTGGAGCATGATCTCCGCAGTTCGAGTACCCACTCTTACCCTAAACCCCACAACAACATTTCCCTCCCCTTCCCGCACTCAAGCTTCAGCAGCTGCAGCTCGAAACTAGCGAATGCCCATCGCGAGAACCATGTCATCACCAAATCACATCCTCTCCAACCTCTCATCATGTTGACCAGATGCAGAGGCAGATGGGAGGGGGAAGAGAAAAAAAAAATCCAATCAACCCCAGGAACAACGGCACGTCCCCAGAGTACCCGCGGCAAGTACGGTACATTACAAACTTGTTGGGGGAAAGACTCTGCAGAAAAGTGGGGGGGGAAGGGAAATTCCATAGAATCACGATTCTCCCCTGCGTAGAAATGTGTTGCATTAAATGAAGGGGCAGCAGCCGATTCCCCCCCCAAAACGGCCCAGGTCCGAGGCATTTACGGCGGTCCATTTCACGGCCACGCCCCACCGTTAGGGCAGTATCGCGTAGTGTACGAGTACTCGTACTTTAGATCCTGGTGGTGCAGAGCTTCACTTTGATCATGAGTTGAGTTGGTCGGGTTAATTACTTGTATTATGGGTTCATTCCGCTGTCTGATTGTCTGGTTGTCTGGCCCGCTCACCTGCATACTCGAGCAGATAAATGCTCGGTCGGTAAAGCGATGTAACAGTGGGGAGCTGGACAGATGCAGTGGGTTTATCCGATGAGATGATCGACTGGTGGATGGATTGGGGGCTCTGGGGATTAGGGTTCTACCGTACGAAGGTTGGCCTAATTAGAGCGGGACGGGTAAACGTCGAAATTGGAAATTCGATGGAATGAGCGGGGAAGAAAAAAAAAAGCTTCCCTTCTTTCTTCCCCTTCCTTACCGGCACAATATTGCCTCGCCCATACCGGTATGATACGACGGGCTGGGGGTTTTAATTGGCTAGATAAGCAAAACATGTTTCGCCCACGCCTTCCTTCAACTCTCAGCTCGTCGCTTCGGCGATGGATCTCTTCTGCTCAGAGCGTGTTTGGCGGTATCCCTCCCCCTTCCCCCAAACTGCTCCATACTATTTTTCTAAGTGATTCTTTCCAGAAAACGACATAGCTCTCCTCCGCCCCGTCCTGGATCCCACAAGAACATACCTCACTCGCCCCCTCGTGCAGGGCAAAACCTGCGAAACCTACAGAGGCCTAATCTCCCACGAGGATATCATCGGTAAGCGACCACGGGATATCGTGGCGACGCGAAAGGGTGTGAAATTCCGAATCACCTTTCCGACGCTGGAAGAGTACATCCTTTCCGTGCGGCGTCTGGTGACCCCAGTGTACCCAATTGACGCGGCGACGATCGTATCCTTACTCGACATTCACGTCACCCGAGCCGACCATGAGGACGGCCGCAGCAGTGAGGAGGGACCGGTAGAAGTCCTAGAAGCAGGTACAGGCCTCGGCTCACTAACACTCCACCTCTCCCGAGCGCTGTCGCCCTGCGCAAGCGCCGTGTTGCACACAATGGACGTTTCAGCCAAACACTCCACCCATGCGCAAAAAGTTATATCAGGCTTCCGCCGGGGCATCTACCTCCCCAACATCCGCTTCTACGTCTGCGACCCAAGTACCTGGTGTCGCGAACAGCTCTCCGTCCGCGATGGGAAACCTTTCCTAACCCATGCAGTCCTAGACCTAGCGGGGCCCGAAGAGCACCTACTTGATGTCATGCGCTGCCTGAGGCCAGATGGGGTCGTGGGTGTTTGGTGCCCAAGTGTTAGCCAGATTATGGTTGCCGTGGCCAGTGCTAAGGGGACTGGGTTGTTTTGCGAGAGGGTTTTGGAGTTTCCTGGTGGAACGGGGGTTGGGGCCGGATTGCGTGCATGGGATGTGCGGCCAGCGGTTATCAGAGCGAGGGCTAAGAAGGCGGGGGAGGTGCGGCAGAAGGAGGAGGGGGCGGAAGAAGTGCAGCAGCAGGAGGAGGAGGGGGCGGAAGAAGTGCAGCGGAGGGAAGAGAAGGCGGAGGAAATCCAGCAGGATGGGGGGAAGATGGAGGAAATCCAGCAGGATCATGCAGAGGCGGAAGTTCCCCTTGGAGAGGAATTGGTTCCGGAACCACCTACGCTCATGCCAGAAGCCTTCATCTGCAGGCCCACCGTCGGAGATCGTCTAGTTGGCGGCGGCTTCTTTGCCATGTTCCGGAGGAAGTCTGATGATTAGTTAATCAGCCCACCTCCACTCTCCCGCTGTATATAAAAAAACCTTGTAAATAGACTGTACAATAACCACATATCCCACCAGCACAGAAGCGAAAGGAAACGGTTGCAATCTCCTACTCGAGTATATCGAACCCGTCCGGTCACCCCCTTTCACCATTGGCGGCAGCTCTAACCAGCATCCAGCCATTGGCTACACTTCAGACATGATGCAGAAACATCAACCCCACAAAAGAAAAAAAGAAATCATTACATAACTAATATCTGTAGCTTATTACCCACCAATCCGCTGCTCTTGCGGGAAGGTTCTGAGCAGCAGGAACATTATCACGCACAACACAGAAAAAGGGTCCCGGTGGCACAACCTCGGCGCCAGGGGAGGTCTTGGAAGCTTTATGTTACTAAGGCAAATACGCACACACACCGATGGGTAAGTGTACCAGTATCAACCCAAGATTTAAACAATCATCGATCGATCGTGTTGCAAGTACCGTATTCCCATGGCCCGCTGGTGTTATTTCAGAGATTTGCTGCACCGGTATTGTAGAGTTGTAATCATGGTGGGATAGATGATTGGTCGGGCTGATTGGCTGATTGGCTGATTGGCTGATTGGCTGATTGGCTGGTTAGTTGGTTGGTTGTCGAGATGGGCATGGCACTGGTGATTCGCTGACAACTAACCAACTGTTTTTCACATGTTTCCGTGTTTGATATGTGGTGCGGTATGCTTCTCCAGGGCTATCGGTAACTCACCACATGACCAGAGTGGGCGGGGTAGGGTACTCGTAGAAGTGTCAGGGAGGAGGAAGAAGGAAGGAAAGGAAGGGGAGGACTCAATGCTAGCTTTTTGTGCTGGTAATGGGACTTGCCCGGGCGCACGCGATCGTTGTTTCTTGGGCCACCCTCAAGAAACTATCTATCATCAGAATAGCTTGCCGGACTATCCAGAGATGAATTGACCTAATCATTCTACTCCGGAGAAGCCTGAGGAACCTAGACTTATCATGCCGGATTACACGATCTGTGGTTATCGTACTTACGGTCATCTTATGCTATGACCTTGGCTATGTCTTTCCCGCTTGGACTCCTAATATTCCCAAGGCTAGGGATAAAAACGTTGGAAATTGGGGAGGTGAACGGGATCAATCAATCACCCGAGTGCCCGCCCGTATGGGGAATTCACGGACCTCAGGAGGGTTTTTGTGTGTGTGTGTCGGTGGATGAGCGGAGCACGGGGCGGCGTTCGGGTAAAAGGTTGGGACGGGCGGTGGGTGGATCGGATATTGCTCATGGGGGTGGGGTTTTTCTATCGTAACTTTGAAGCAGGAATCGGGATGAGAAAAGTGGAATTGTTGATTAGGGAGGTGGAGTGGAATGGGGGGTTGTAGGTTTGCTTGTCGTAGGTTGCAAGTATCATGAACACGAGGCTCTCGACAAGAACCGCCGGTAGTGTTGAGTTTTCCCATCTGAAAACAGCCTTATTCACGACCCTCCAACCACCACTCTGGCAAACCCAATCTTCATCTTCATCTAACTTACATAAACTGACTGAGAGGTTTATCAAGGGGGCTATGATATGGCTGGTATTATTATGCATTGGTCTTGGCGCAGTTTCTGACTTTTTGGTGTGGGTGGCTTGATGGCAATATTTTTCAACTTTGAATTTTACAATATTGCAATGTCAAAGTACAGTAGTCAGGAATTCTTTAATGACCTGTGAGTACGGACGGTGGTTGAGGAAATATTTGAAAGGAATTTTGAACCGTATGATACTGTCAATTCCCTCTTCTTTTATTTTCTTCTTTTCTTCCCAGATTTAGAATGTATGATATTAAATGGAGAGTGTGAAGTTGACTGGTTGTGGTATCATAGGCTACATGCCATTCTAACTTGCCTGTGATTTTTTGTCGGTAGCCTCCAATTGCAATACAATAATATTCTTATACAACGAGTTTAGGCTGATGATATAATAGATAAGTTATAGTTTGATAGCCTAAATAAAAAATTATCTTCGATTATTCCAGCAAAAATCATTGGTAAGTTTTCAGCAGGTGTGCTGAAACGATCGATAAGGGGAGAAACCCTCAAGAAGGGCTGTCATGTTCTGCCATAAACTCTTATATACGATAGTTGGGATGCACCTTGTAGCCTAAGTTGAAACAGCCTGTTGAGATGACGATAGCGTTAATTAACAGCCCCTTACCTTTTCCCGTTTTCGAGCGCTTGAAGTATCGACTTTGTGCTGTACTGTACCCTACGCCAAATTGGACAAAACTGTTATTAATTATTAAGTTAGTGCCGTGCAAGTGCGAGTATATGCAAAGAAAACTTAACTCTATTCTAGCCAATTCGGGCACACACTACAGCACTCACCACTCTTCGCTAAGAATGTGTTTCCACTATGGTGTCAAGAATTTGACGAGGACTCCCAGCGAAATACCACCTGGCGGAAGTATTCCTATTCTCAATTTGCCAAGGCAAGTGAGTATTGTATAGTACACTTGAGTCCTATTTTCTCTGGGGGAGATTTAATCATTACCGCCATTGTTCTGTCCTTGCTTCTTCATAACTACATCACAAACAGTCACTCGTCCCGATGTAACCTGCTGGAAAAAAGTAACTTTTAGGTGTTATAAATACCGGTACAGCAACATACATCAAATACATCACTGCAGACCTCCCGGAATCCTGCTAGATAGATAGATAGAATTAACTAGACTAGGATGAAAAAAAAAAGCACTTTGAATACTATACCGTGCCCCCATGCCAGTATTGCTCGAGCCCGAATGTCGTAGAGATGGCAAGACTTTCTCCTACCCGTATAGGGTGATATTGTGGAATCGCGACACCCTACAGCATCGCACAGAATACCCCCCCCCCCCCAAAAAAGGGAAAAATCAAGAGGAATTGTCGCGGGCAAAAAGGTGGTTAGTGCGGGATGGAATATCAATCCTAACTCACTCGCAGGTCGGTATTGCGTAGCGCTATGGGCCTTTTAATCTATCCCGGGGTAGGGGGAGGATACCGGTACTCTTAGAGTGCGAGTTGATTTCACTGTTAAGGGGGGCCTTCAATGCTAATTTTCCCTCATGAAGAACTAGAGAGGGTAGACGGCCAATACAAACCACACCTTCGAGATCACAACTGGGGGAGGCGGTATGGAGGCATGGACTTTATCAAACTATGTCCGTAATGAACAATAAATTTGTATAGAGGATCTAGAGCCTGATAATAATAATAATAATAATAAAAAGAAAACACAACCGAGACCACAGTATCTTATCTCGATACAAAAAAAGATACCCCAACCAGCCTCGGGGCCTAGATGAAAAGTAGTTGGATGGGTATGTGATCTGTGCGCCCCCATCGCAAATGGGTTCCTGCGGCTAAAGAGGAAGGATTTAATCAGAGTTTCCGAGGCGGGCTCCTTCCGGAAAGAAAGGAAAGGCGGCGGTTAGTATAAGAGGGTATCTCAAACTAGAGGAGGCGGTAGGAAGGGGAGGATGCGGGGTAGGAGTGATGGGGGTAGGTGTGTCTATGGTAGTCTTTGGAGAAATGGCACACAAGTTATCCATGGTCGGGAGTGGTGAGGAAAACGATGCCTCCGAGGCCTTATGGGGCGCTGGGAGTTGGAGATGCTGGGAGCTGTAGCAATGCTATCACTCCCGCATGGCCATGCTTAGTAGCCCACCAGAGAGGCGTTCGCCCGTTGCGATCGGGCTTATTGGGGTTCACGTCGTGCCGTTTAAGTAGCATTTCCACCACCCCCTCATGCCCGGCCGAAGCAGCGCACAAGAGCGGTGTGTGACCATTGTTATCTGGTTTGTCGGGGCTGATGTCGCCTCGTCCGAGTAGTATTTTAACCACTGCCTCATAGCCATTACAAGCAGCACCCCAGAGAGGCGTTTGGCCGTCGTGATCTGGCTTGTTGGGGTTCACGTCGTCCCGTTTAAGTAGCATTTTGACCACTCCCTCGCGCCCCATCAGAACGGCGCACAGGAGCGGCGTGTGGCCGTAGGTATCCGGCGCGTCAGGGTCTATGTCGTCCCGTCCGAGCAATATCTTCACCATTCCCTCCTGGCCAAAATAAGCAGCACCCCAGAGCAGTGTTCGGTCGAAGATGTCCCGCCAGTCGGGGCTGACGTCGTCCCGCCCTAGTAGTGTTTCCACCACTCCCTCGTGCCCATTTTCAGCAGCGCACACGAGAGGTGTTCGATTGATCCCATCCGGTTTGTTGGGGTTGACCCCGCCCCGCCTGAGTAGCATTTCCACCACTCCCTGGTGCCCATTCCCAGCAGCACACAAGAGCGGTGTTCGGTGGCAGATATCCGGCTTGTCGGGATTGACGTCGTCCCGTTCGAGTAGTGTCTTCACCACTCCTTCATGCCCGTTCTCAGCAGCACAAAAGAGCGGTGTCCGATAGCGTCTATCCGGCTTATCGGGATTGACGTCGTCCCGTCCGAGTAGTGCTTTCACCACTCCTTCATGCCCGTTCTCAGCAGCACACAAGAGCGATGTTCGGTTGCCCTCACCCGGCTTATCGGGGTTGACTTCGTCCAGTCCGAGTAGTATTTTCACGACTTCTTCGTGCCCATTCAAAGCAGCCCACACCAGAGGTGTATTACCTAGGCAGTCTGTTTGGTTGATATCACAGCCTTCCACGTCTACCGAGCCAGCCACAATCTCAGCAATCCCGAGGAAGGATGCACAGTGTAGACCACTGAACGGGCACGGTCTATCGAAAACACGGAAGAAACCGGATTTCTCTTCTTTCACAGGGTGTTTCATGGGTGTGTGGTTGCTGCAATCGTCAAATAGCTTCAGTGCAAGGTGTTTTGCACAATCTGAAAGCTCTCTTTTTGCGTGTATTCCCCAATATAGAGAAGAATATTCCAGAAAGGGTGTGCTCCAGGGATTGGGGGAGGGACTAGTCGAAAGAGCCTTAACCTGGTGGGAATTTAGATAACTTAAGCAGGTCTCTGCCATTATGGAGTGGGCTCTGCCAAAAAGCTGAGGATGAGCCCTGAGGTACTCCTGGAGAGTAAAATGGATTAACCGAACCGTGGATGCCTCCTTGTCTACGGTAACAAGTCCTTGACAACAGCTGAGTAATGTCCGTATTGAAGGAATATTATCGCCATCGAGATCCGGCGATCCTATTTCGACTCCTAGAGCGTGACACAGTTCGTCGGCCTTCAAGGGGCGCTCTGAGTGAGATATCCACATCAAAGCGGCCATCCCGAGCCTCGATTTCTCCTCGCCCTGTCCTGTTATCCGACCTAATGTCTCACCATAAACACCCCCCAATCCCAAGCCATCAGTTATTGCTTTGAGCTTTTGTCGCCTGCGACTGATTGTGGTTTCCCGCAGGATCGCATCGATGCTCAACGAAACCAGCAAGAATCTAGATATATATCTGTCAGCAGATAGCTTGAGGTAGCTTCTCCGGTGCCGTTTCTTCTACATACATTTCAGAAACATCTTGGGGAATTTTCTTTAGGATTTCTGCCTTCAGGCTACTGTCCATCGCGTCTGGCATTGTGTCTTCGTCCAACCTAGTATGAAGATAACTGATGATATCGCGTCTCCTGAGAGTGATGCATATGGTCGTTACTCTTCCGGAAAGACGCTTCCTGGCCTCAGCCCGGATGTGCGGTCTTCCTGTTACGAATACCCGGGTTCCTGGAGACTTCTGCAGAACCTCGTTAAGCGATCCAAGAAGTTTGATTCGATATCTCGCCGCACATTCATCTAAAGCGTCGATGCATATGAATGTGGGCTTTCTAGAAGTGGTAGTCTGCAGCATCTTCACAATATCGGCAAGCTGCGGCCCCCATCCATCGATCACATTTTTGTGTTCTTCATATGCTTGCGCCACTTCCCCGGGTATTGCTTCTAACCCGCTCACGACCTGTTTGAGTAGGGCACCTAGCATACTCGCGGGTGACTGCTCCTTCTGGGCTGCAAAGTCAAAGTAAAAACATGCAACCGCGACCTTTCCGCCTCTGGCCTGATCACACAACCTGTCTATTACTAATGAACTAACATCACAGCTTGTCAGCACTTGTCCCGTTTCTTCCGTTTCTCGAGGTTCATCATCGTTACCTAATGAAGGTCTTTCCAACCCCCGGGGCACCGTAGCAAAACAAAACTCTGTTGTCCGATTCACCTCCCTCACTACCCGCCTCCCAGCTTCTAAATTCCTCGGTTTGTAAGAGCCATTCCCCCAAATTTTCAACCCGGTGTCCTTGAATATCCTTGTGTCGTAACTTTGGGTTGAGTGGGGATAGCCATGCTAGGATATCCGAACGATTATCGGCGATGGTAAAGTTATTAATGGCCGTGTTCAAAGAGTTAATGTTATTACTGAATGATTGGGACATCCTCTGTGCTTTGCTGCTGAGGAGATGGTAGGTAATGGATGATGGAGTCAGTCGGCTGCGAGTGATGGGGTTCCTCGAGGCTGATGAAACGCGGTGATTCTTGTGGAACCTGACTGGTGTCACGGGAACGTCCAATCTATCCCCCCCAGATCCCTGTCACACAATACACTGCCCATACGGTACTACGGTACAGGAAATGTCGCACATCTCCAAGCACTGGATATGTACTGTACCGTATAGTATTGCTAGGATAAAACACGAGTATTGAATGGGATGGAATCGTCTCGCCTAGCACTCGAGGACATCTGAGTACCAGTCAATCAAGCTTTATGAATGAATTAGCCGAGCTGCGAGAAATTTAAATATCCGTGCGGTGTCACAATGGGCTGCTGCGAGCACAATCCATCTATCAATGACCGAGGCGTAAATTCGTTGAATCCAAATACCGCCCTAAGGATAACCTAGGCAGCAATTTGAGGAGTAGTTGGGTGTGATGATTAGTCTTCTCAAGGCCTAGGGTAACTTGGGACCCAAGATCTACCCTTAAACTATCATCCGAAACTGGAGAGTAAATCTCTGGTGCACTCTGAAAGGAGATGGAGGATGGGTCAAGCATAGGCAGCTTCAAGGGAAAACTCCCGAGGTACGTGGAACCGCTGTGAAGCGGCCGTGAGAAACACGGAGCAAAGAGTGTGATAGGAAAACAAAAGTGTGTTCCTGGTTCGATATAAGTGTTCGATCTACCGGTACGATACAAGTACTATGATTAGTGCGGTACGTGCAAAAAAAAGCCCACCACTGCTTCATTCTCTTCCTACATATTGCTACGCTTGAGCGCTATCGTCTCCGGGCGGGTGATAGCTATTACCTTTCTTTCTTTCCTTGTCTCCTTCATTACCGAGTCATAGATTATCACCCGCCCAGGGTAAAAATCGAGTATTTGAACTATAAGTTCACATAGCATGCCACACAATCCAATAGTATAGAAGCTCCCATGGTCCCCACTGGGTCCTATCAGCCAAACTGGTATCAAAAATACTTTCGATCACATCGAGACGTCGGAGGGGGAGTCTCTGCCCATTGGAGGTAGTGGAGGAAAAGAAACCTTAATCCTAGCTTTTAACTACACTGCCAACCCTCTGCATCATGAACAAATATTGTACACCCAACTCCCCCCTCTCTCATACGGACCTCCGTATACAATCACCCTCATATGCTGACTAAAGCCCTATCTTTAAGTCTTGTCTAAAAACTGCCTAATCTGCAGGTTGGCAATGTAAAATCAGCCCTCTATTATTGAGGGAACTTAATCTAGCAGCACTTTCTGTGGCACAGACGCCTAGGGCGGGAGAGGATATTACACGGTATCGGATTTTATAGTGCGGGGTGCTGTTTTTTCGGTATTGTGCCTTACGGCTATAGTTTGCCCTGATGTATAACTACTTCGGTGCGGTAATGCACCCTATTGCTCTAACACTAAAGCCCCAGAGGTGGTAAGAATTTCTCCTACTGGCTGGGGTGATGCTATAGGCTTGTGGTATCCTGTCAGGGAATTGCGAGGGGTACCCTGAGAAAGGGAGGGATCAAAAGAAATTTGTCGAGGGCAAAAGGGTGGTTAGGGGGGGGTGGAACAATAATCCCAATTCTCTCCCAAGTTGATATTATACAGCTTAATGGGCCTTCCAATCACTCCCGGTATGTCGGCTGGTATACCCTGGCTCATTAATTTCACTGTGGGAAGAATCCTTACTGTGCTAATTTTCCTTCATGAGGAAAAACCAGAGAGGGTAGACTGCCGCCTTCAAACCACACTTTCGAGATCACAAGTGGGGAGGCGGTATGGGGGCATGGTATTCATTAAACTATTCCCATAATGTGAACTAACAGCTCCCGTGCCTCGGTTGACAGCTGCCCCCTCGGCCGCTTTTCACGAGTGAGGAATTATTTGCGCTTCGATTTTTTTTCTCTATACTTGTTTCCAAATACAGTATCCCTCATATCAATACTTCAAAGGGGACGAAGGGAAAAAGGTATTGGAGGAAAAAAGAATGAACAATAAATGCACAGAGGGGATCCAGAACTTGAGAATTGATAGAACCTAAAGAAAGCAGGGGAGAAGGAAGGAATACAAGTGCAATCGTGATAGGCTCTAAGAGCAGCGGATATGGAAGAACTGGCGTGGGCTAGTTCGCTACTCTCTCCGCGAGCTAAGGACAGGCTAGGAGATACTGTATATATTTCCATCTAACTAACAACACCGGATAACTCCCAAAACTCAACAAATTCTCAGGAAACACATGAAGCTGATAAAACCTAAACCTTAGTGATCGCAACTACTCTAGAGCTTAGATTACAGATAGCAATTGATGGACTCTGACTACATAGGGGAATACGTGTGGGGTGATTGGATAAGTATGTGATCTGTGCATCCTCATCGCAAATGACTTCCTACGACCAAAGGGAAAGGATTTGATCAGAGTTCTGCGACGGGCTTATTCCTGAAGGAAAAGAAAGACTGCGATTACTGCAAGAGGGTATCTCAAAGTGGGGAAGGAGTAAGAAGGGGAGGAGGCGGTGTGGGAGTGATGGGGGTAGGCGTGTTATAGTAGTCCTTGGGGAAATGGTAGATAGGTTATCCGTGGTCGGGAGTGGTGAGGAAAACGGTATCCCCCACGACCTCATGCCGTGTTGGGAGTCGGAGATGCTGGGGGCTGTAGTAGGGCTATCACTCCCGCATGGCCATGCCTAGTAGCCCACCAGAGAGGCGTTTGGCCGTTGTGATCTGGTTTGTTGGGGTTCACGTCGTCCCGTCCAAGTAGCATTTCCACCACCCCATCGTGCCCGGCCGAAGCAGCGCACAAGAGCGGCGTATCGCCATTGTTATCTGGTTTGTCAGGGTTGATGTCGTCCCGTCCGAGTAGTATTTTAACCACTCCCTCATAGCCATAACAAGCAGCACCCCAGAGCGGTGTTCGGCCATTGATATCCGGTTTATTGGGGTTCACATTGTTCAGTCCGAGTAGTATTTTCACCACTCCCTCATGGCCATAACAAGCAGCACTCCAGAGCGGTGTTCGGCCATTTATATCCGGTTTATTGGGGTTCACATTGCTCAGTCCGAGTAGTGTTTTCACCACTCTCTCACGGCCATAACAAGCAGCACTCCAGAGCGGTGTTCGGCCATAGATACACCATCCGTCGAGGCTGACGTCGTCCCGCCCGAGTAGAATTCTCACCACTCCCTCATGCCCATTCTCAGCAGCACACAAGAGCGGTGTATCGCCGTTGTCATCTGGTTTGTCGGGGTTGACGTCGTCCCGTCCGAGTAATATTTTCACCGCTCCCTCGTGCCCATTCTCAGCAGCGCCCCAGAGTGGTGTTCTGCCACTGATATCCGGTTTGTCGGGGTTGACGTCGTCCCGTCCTAGGAGAATTTTCATCACCCCCTCGTGTCCATTCTCAGCAGCGCCCCAGAGCGGTGTTCGGCCGTTGATATCCGGTTTGTCGGGGTTCACATTGTCCCGTCGGAGTAGTATTCTCACCACTCCTTCTTGGCCATAATAAGCAGCACTCCAGAGCGGTGTTCGGCTGTAGATACCCCGTTTATCGGGGCTGATGTCGTCTCGATCGAGTAGGATTTTCATCACTCCTTCGTGCCCACTCTCAGCAGCACATAGGAGCGGTGTTCGGTTGATCACATCCGGTTTGTCGGGGTTGACGCCGCCTCGCCCGAGCAGCATTTTTACTATTCCCTCGTGCCCATTCTTAGCAGCACACAAGAGCGGTGTCCGGCCGCGCCCATCTGGCTTGTCGGGGTTGACGTCGCCAAGTCCGAGTAATATTTTCACTACACTTTCGTGCCCATTCAAAGCAGCCCATATTAGAGGTGCACTACCCGTGCAGTCTGTTTGGTTAATATTGCGGTCCCCCACCTCTACCAAGCCAGCGACAATCTCAACAATCCCGAAGAAGGATGCACAGTGTAGGCCACTGAATAGGAAAGGCTTATTAAGACTAACACGGAAGATACGCAATTTCCCTGCCTTCAGAAGGATTTCGGTGGAGATGTGATTGTCGTAGTCGCCAAATAGCTTCAGTGCAAGCTGTTTTGCACGATCTGAAAGCTCTCTTTTTGCGTGCTCTCCCCAATATAGAGAGGAATATTCCAGAAAGGGTGTGTCTCGGAGATCAGGAGAGGGACTGGTCGAAAGAGCCTTGACCTGATGAGAATTCAGATAACTTAAGCAGGTCTCTGCCATTATGGAGTGGGATCTGCCAAAAAGTTGGGGGTGGGCTCGGAGGTGCTCCTGGAGAGTAAAATGGATTAACCGGATCGTGGATGCTTCCTTGTCTACGGTAACAAGTCCTTGACAACATCCGAGCAATGTTCCTATTGAAGGAACATTATCGCCGTCGAGATCTGGCGATCCTATTTCGACCCCTAGAGCGTGACACAGTTCGTCGACCTTTAAGGGCCGCTCCGAGTGAGATATCCACATCAAAGCGGCCATCCCGAGCCTCGATTTCTCCTCGCCCTGTCCTGTTATCCGACCTAATGTCTCACCATAAACACCCTCCAACCCTAGGCCATCTGTGATTGCTTTGAGCTTTTGTCTCCTGCGACTGATTGTGGTTTCCCGCAGGATCGCATCGACATTCAACGAAACCAGCAAGAATCTAAATATGTATCAGTCAGCGCCTAGCTTGAGGTAGCTTCTCCGGTGCCGTTGCTTCTACATACATTTCAGAAACATCTTGGGGAATTTTCTTCAGGATGTCTGCCCTCAGGCTGCTGTCCATCGCGTCTGGAATTGTGTCTTCGTCCAACCTAGTGTGAAGATAACTGATGATATCGTGTCTCCTGGGAGTGATGCATATGGCTGTTACTCTTCCGGAAAGACGCTTCCCCACCTCAGCCTGGATGTGCGGTCTCCCTGTCACGAACACCCTGGTGCCTGGAGACTTCTGCAGAACCTCGTTAAGCGATCCAAGAAGTTTGACTCGATACCCCGCCGCACATTCATCTAGAGCGTCGATGCATATGAATGTGGGCTTTCTAGAAGTGGTAGTCTGCAGCATCTTCACAATATCGGCAAGCTGCGGTCTCCGTCCATCGATCACATTTTTGTGTTCTTCATATGCTTGCGCTATTTCCTCGGGCATCTCTTCAAACCCGCTCACGACCTGCTTAAGTAGGGCACCTAGCATACTCGCGGGCGACTGCTCCTTCTGGGCCGCAAAGTCAAAGTAAAAACATGCAACCGCGACCTTTCGGCCTCTGGCCTGATCACACAATTTGTCTATCACCAATGAACTAACGTCACAGCTTGTCAGCACTTGTCCTTTTTCTTCCCTTTCTGGAGATTCGTCTTCGTTACCCAATGAAAGTCTTTCCAACACCCGGGTCTCCGTAGCAAAACAACACTGTGTTGTCAGGTTCACCTCCCTCACTACCGGCCTGCCAGCTTCTAAATTCCTCGGTTTGTAAGAGCCATTCCCCCAACTTTTCAACCCGGTGTCCTTGAATATCCTGATGTCGTATTTTTGGATTGAGTGGGGATAGCCATGCTAGGATATTCGATCGGCCATCGGCGACGGTAAAGTTATTAACGGTGTTCAAAGAGTTGATGTTATTATTGAATGATTGGGACATTTTCTGTGTTTTACTGCTGAGGAGATTGTAGAGGATGATCGGGTCGGCCGACTACTTTGTCCTGAAAATCCTTGAGGCTGGAGAAAAGCGGGGATTATTGTGGAACCTGATCGATACCCCAGGACCGTCCAATCACTCTCCCCCATAGCCGGGCGACACAATACTAGTACCGGCACTCTGCCCATGCAACAGGAAATCGCGCATATATCCAAGCGCTCTCCGACCAGCGAACGCCGGAAATCTACAGTTTTGGCTACAAAAGAAACCAACCCCCACCCGGTTTTCCATACAAAATGCCCATTCTCAAAAGATGCCTACTTGCCACCATAACATCGGGGAAACCAGGGATATTTTAGACGGTGTAGTTTGGCATGGGGGCTCGCATGGCTGGGGACCAGGTAACATACATAATATGAGCTCTGAGCCTAGTACTGTACAGTACAAGAGTTTTAATAGGGGAGCCAGGAAGCACTGCGGAGACAGTCCTTTCGCACGGCATTCCTGCATGGCACCAGACTAGCTAGCTTCACTCACCTACAGCCTATGGTCAGCACGACAAAAGATTTGGCAATTTTACATTTTAAATTCTCTGTGATTCCCTTTCCGCTGATTGCTTTTTGAGTAACAGAATTTGTTTTGCGTCTTTTTGGTGGTTGGCTGAACTTGCGCATTTTGAATGGAAACCCGGGCGGAGTCTATTTCTTTTGTCACCGAGTTCGCGCAGCAGCATTCCAAAAGTTCTGGCACCCCGGCTGGTACCACGACAAAATTCTATAGCGGGTGTACAGTACTACAACCCTTTGCACTACAGTACTGCCTATGTGCCAGAATTTTTGGAACCTGGCTGTATTGTACAGTACTCCGAGGGTAAGGTGTGAATATTGAGTGCACTACTACGCAAATAATTCGCTGCGATGGGGAAACATCCTGATGGACTGTGGTCGAATCGTTTGGCTTAGTATATGATGCTATACATACAACTGAATCATGCCTTACGAGTGAATCAGTCGAAAAATTCAAATATCATCTAACTTACTTGTAGTGAACATGGCCGCTATTGCATGCCACCGGATTTTGGTTGTGCTATAGCGAGGGCTAGGAGGGGCTTTGCGCTGGGCTCGCTTGTCCCATGGAAAGTAACGGCTATTGTCTGAGACCGGATGGGTACTGTCCTTTTGTTTAGTGAATACGTGAGGTCAATGTTCCCAAGCGCCCCGTCCGCCCTGTAGACACCTCCAGGACTCCAGTCCCGGACGTCCTGGGGGTCTGTCTCAAGCTTTAGGGCAAGAGTGTCCGTCCTTCGGGAAAGACTACCGTCTCAGAGAGTGATTGTAGGTCCCTACAATCCTCTACCGATCGGTAACTCCCGAACGGTATCTGCGGCCCTGGCCCGTCCTCGCCAATTTCCTCCAGGGCCCACCGATTACCTGCAGGGCCCGCCCGTCCGTCCCGGGAACCCTTTCAGGTACTGCCGTCTGTCCCGTCCTGACCCGAAGGCGCACGGACTGGACGCTTGGGTTTACTGCGTGAGGTCAAAGTTGTGCTGACAAATGTCATCCTATTGCGAGCAACGCATCATAGCAGGGTTCTCCACCATGTCGATGCGGGCTCCCCCAACACCCCCGAATCCTACCATGTTCTGTGAAATAGGCAGTTGCTGCTCTTCTTGATATTTCCCTAGACCACTAGGTACTGTGCAGTACACGCGCAGAGCAGCACAAGGACGTGCCAACTGTAGGTTGCTGCAAGCAGAATGCATCTACTATAATATACCCACCTTCCCAACGACTAAACTATAGATTTCTCTAAACCAAATGCCATTAGATAGATAACCTAAGGAGTAATTCTAGGAGTGGTTGGATGTGATGAATAGCCTTCTCAGAGCCTAGGGCAGCTTGGGATCCAAGATCCATCACTAGACTAACAACCAAAACAAGAGGGCAAATCTCTGGTGAGTCCTGGAAGGGAGTGACACCTGGACGATACTCTTTGTGTACCATACTCTATAGGGAGGTTTTTGGGGTCGCTAGAAAGTGATCTACCAGAACAAAGAAGTGAGTCATGGCTATTTCTATAGAATTCGGTGCCTGCGGGGGAATCGGTTGTAGCCAATCCTTCCCATCTCGAACACCTAAAAAAAAAATTTCTACTAGCATCATATCCTACACCCTCAGGACAAAAGTGCATGAGTTTTTGTGAAACGCAATCACCGCTAACGAGAAATCAACCGAAAACTGGCAGGACAAGAATCCTCTCCAATGCCCACCACACGACATACCAGCACACGCTAAAGATAGAATACTGAGAAGGATGTAGAAGCCTTACTCCACCTGGTACGAACTCTGTCTACACACTTATAAAGGGGGAATTTAGGCTGGAGTCTATTATAGCAGAGTGGGTCTATTGCAGGCGACAGCCTAGGTTACCCGGCGGCCACCATCAACTGAGATAGAACTGTTGTGCATGTAACTATAAGCTTCGCAAGAGACTCTATCTTCTTTACTGGGAGTGTGAGTTCTAAGAGATCTTTGACTTGGGCATGCCGGGACTCCGCGCCGGGAGTCCGTAGAGGCATGGTTGTGGCAGTTGGTGCTTTGCATGTTTTACTCCTAATGCAAAGATATTTTTTTCGCCATGGTTACGTTCCCCAAAAACTCATGCACTTTTGTCCTCCGAGTATATGCCAAATTATGAACAAAACTATGATTAGTGCAGCAGGGGCTAAAAAAAAGCTAAAAGAGGAAAAGCTACCCACTAGCCCATTCTATTCCAACGAACTGCTACATCCAAGCAGATAACAGTTATCACCGCGCTTTCCTTGGTTGATTTAAACAACGTCACAGATTGTCACTCGTCGAGTCTAAGTTCACATAAAATACCACATGATAGCGATACTCTGATGGCAGCTCGCTCACAACCCAATGATAACTGGGGTAGCGTGGGTAACGGCACGAAGCACGGAGAAAAGCACGTAGGTGGTGGTTCCGGTATGTGATGATAACGATGTGGATGTTCGATGTACGATACAGGAAGCTCTCTACTGGTAGCTCAGACTAAATAACGTAAAAACTAAAAAATCTAATTAAATAAAGGATAAAAAATCTTTACTATTTAAGCCTTTGTTTTTTCTCCGAAAAAATGTCTCACTTCGTGAGATTGCGAAGCAACTTTTGGAACAAAAGCACCCTTTGGGCAAAGACTAACTATCATACCCTAAAAACTATGGGATTCCAGCTATCACCACATACGCAACCCAATATCATACAGTACAGTAGCCTCCTGCAGCTCCACTAGGCACCATTAACCGGGCCTGCACGAGAAACACTTTTGATCTCAATCGAGAAGAGGCGCTGTACCTACGGTATGGAGACGGGGAAAAAGAATCCCACTTTCCGTTCCTAACCCCACAACCAACCCCGCGCAGCGGACGAATACTGTTCATCCGACTTTCCTCTTCCTCGGTAGCGCCCTCCACCTTCAATCCTCCTCATATACTACCTAAAGCCTCATCTTTATGTCTAGTCAATAACTTTGAAAGAGGGTGTCACCAGGAAAACACTCTTAGTCTACTGTGCCAGGTGATTTTAAAGTGACCGGAAAGTGAGTTACTCGAACAAAGAAGTCGGTCATGACTGCTTCTATACAACCTAATGCTTGCGAAGGAATTGGTTGTACGAGTATCATAACCGGATTACCCACCCTTCCCATCCCCAACCCTTAACAAATTCCCTACTAGTCTCGTATCATACTCTGCCCAGAAATATGGACAAAACTACTACGATTAGTGTAGTACGCACGGAAAAAAAACTAAACACTGCTTCATTCTGTTCCTGCGTGTTGCTACACCTGAACGCTATCATCTCCAAGTAGGCAATAATTATCACCACTCTTTCCTAGTCTGTTTTATTACAGCGTCACAGAGTGTCACCCATCTTATCTAAATCCAGAGGGCTTGAATTGTAAGTTCACATAGCAAACCACACGACACAATCCAATACAGTACAGTAACCTCCCACCAGCACTTTTGTCTACCGCTAAAGGGCGACAGTATATATAGTGCTGCGATGATTGAGAATGCCAGCAGAAGGATTGCTGAAGCAGGCTTGAGGGCAGAGTGAAGTTGTCTTCACCAATTGAGTAACTTAACGTCACGCTCATGAAGTGGCTTAAGTTAGGTATTAAAATTATGCCACCATAATATGAGAGCTCTGGTGATTGATAAATTGCTTTCAGACTTTTTTTGAACTTAAAAAAATTTCCTGGATAGGGAAGACTGCACTTAAAATTCGAAGAGGAGAGATGATTATTGGCCAGTTCCTATGATCTAATGGCTAAAAAAATGGCCCGTAATAATTTGAAATAGGGGGCCATCTCGAGTTCGAATCGCCGCTGAGTGGATGTAGTCGAGCATTAAAAAAATGCCCGGCTAACCACCTTTGCTGCTTTGGGTGTTAGGGGAGGGTTAGTGATCTTATTTACGGCTAGGGAAGTTAGAGGTGGGCACAACTGCACTATGAGGGTTATCATACCGGGGGGAAAGTTGATGAAGAAAATTCAAGACGGGCGCCAATGTCCTAGAGGCATCGCACTAATCAAGTTAGGCATTGATACAATCAGAATATCTCGTCACAGTCCTTCGCACTACTATTAATTTTTGATAATTCCCTTAGGAAAGAGTATTGCCCTCAACATCTGAAAAGTATATGTGACTCCGACCAGTTTCGGTGGTGTAATGGCTAAGGAACTGGCCCGTATTAATTTGAAACTAGCAGCCCCCCCTGGAGACTTCGTGGATCACCACTTCTAAAAATTTGATGTAGCATCATATTTAATATTATCTTGTATAATAACAATATTATGAAAAACACTTTGGACCCCAATCGAGAAGTAAGAGAGGCTCTACCTCCTGTACCTGTATGGAGACAGGGAAAAGGAACCTAGTTTCAGTTCCTAACCACACAGCCCCCGCACCGCGGATAAATATTGTGCATCCAACTCTCCTCTCCCTTTGTAGAGCCCTCTCCACGCAATCCTCCTCATATATTAACTAAATCCTCATCTTTAAGCCTAGTCTAAAAAAAACCCGAGCAGGTTGGCAATATAAAATTCGCCCCTTATGAGGGAGCTTAATCTATCAGCACCCTCGGTGACATGGGCTCCTATGGCAAGGGACGCTATTACCTGGCATTAGATTTACAGTTGCGAGATGCAATACTGGTATCAATAGTGCCAGCAACCTCCTGGGCGTGAAAATATACCCTTTGTCCAGGTAGCCCAGGCACCAGGGGTCTCCAGCTCATCATATTCATACACATACGAGTACGGGTACCGGGGGTTAAGAGTAAGTAAGGCGAACTGGTTTTCTTTCTGGCCCCTACACCACAGCCAATGAGAGCAGAATTCCATGAAGTTCCTGAGGCCTGAGTTTTGTTGGGTTCGCCTGACTTTTTTTCCCCTCCAAAAACCCGCCAAAATTGGCACTTTCTATGGTTACGCTAACCAAATCTCGCCAAACTCTGGCCAACCAAACCCTCTTTCGCCTCACTTATGCTTATCCCCGGTCCAGTACTGCGAATCTTCTACGCCCCAAAGCGGGTTGAAGATCCCAAGCGCCTAAGGTACCGTGCTAAGTTACCGGCATTTTCATGGAAACTTATATAGAAAGTCGGTTTTTATTTTTATTTTTTAGAGGGAAATTTTTTTTACCACTTTAGACGTTCCCAATAGCCGGGAACCTCGATAGTTCTTTTGTGATGATGTAAGCTTTTATTACAAGTAGCAAATGATGGATATTATTGGGCAGCTCGGGTAATGCTACCATAAGAAGAGTATTTTTGGTCTAAAATAGAAGACAACCATCAACTACTAGAGTACAGTTATGCAGTAAACCCCGCCCTGTACTTGTTTTATACACACTGTATCCAGGACGAGCTGGTTGGATCAGGTGTTCCCAAACGAGGCGGCGAGAAAATGATTGCGCCGCTTTTCTTTAGCCTCGCGAAGTCTATCAATTGGCCTTACCGTACCCAAGTACCGGTGCTCCGAATCTACAACTCCCCAAATAACGAAAAAGGAGAAAAAGAAAGAGAAATTTCACAAACTTGTTTCGATAGAAATAGCAATCCTTACAGAAACAACAACTTTTTTAATAATAACTTCTTCAACAATGCGCATCAGGTGAAGAAGTTTGGAGGTGTCGACGAGAGGGCTGAGGTTCTCGCATGGTTATCTCCACTGGAACTCCGGATACGGCACAGCGATATTAGAACCCACCAAGTGGAAGGTTTCTGTTTGGGAGTCTAGCCCTTACAAAGGGTGGAATATTGGAATTGGTTTTGTGGCACTCGCGGGGAAGAATCCGACAATTCAGCCCTGTTTTGCCACTCATCTCCCGGGGCCAGCAAGACCTACCTCAGGTAAGAAAGCGCATCCTTCATGAAGCAAAGGTGTTGCTAAGAATCTGCGGTGCTACCTCCTTAGTGATAAATAAATTATGCGATTGGGCAAAGGGATGAGATGCTGCAGTTGCCCGCTTCTATAATACTTCTACTTCCCCGCCCAACAGGGGCAATCCCCAACGAACATCCTAAGTTCCCTCCTAAAGCAGGATATTTCCAGGCTAGAAGTGATTCCGGCAAAGATCGCCCAGCCTTTTTGAGGCTAGGAATGGGTCCATGGGGGCCGAAAACTGGGAATCTCCAAAATTGGAGAGATAGTACAGGATATCGGGTCCTCACAACCCCCCTTCATATGCATTGACGCTTTAGATTAAGGCATGGCCGAATATCAGGTAAACCTGCTTAATCCACTGGAAAAAAAACTCTATGCAAGTCCCCAAGCACTCGGATATCTCTAACCAAGAGACCGCATATCAGCCACCAGGTGGAGAAACATCTTGCTGGGGAGGGTGGCGACAGCCCCCATAACACCCACCAAGGATGATATTGTCCAATTCCTGCGAGTGGAACTGGGAGAGGGTACAACACCGGATGCGATGGACAAGGGCTTGTAGGAGGACATTAAAAAGGGCATTCCGGAGGTGATTTCAGAAATGTAAGTAGGGGGCGAGGTTGCTGAGAAAAATACGTATAGTTGTGAGCTGACAGCTCTGTCTAGATTCCTGCTGGTATCTCTAAATATCAAGGCGACCCTACAGGAAACGAGGGTCTATAGGAGGCGAGGGAATCTCAATATCGTGAAATATGGATTGGGATTGAGGGGTGCATATGACGCAACCATAGGGCGGATAAAGCAATAGGGAGGGAATAGAGCTAGCCTGGGAGTGGGCGCACGATGTGGATTCCACATTCCGAGCAGCCGTTGAATGTGGACGAGATATGTCACGCGCTAGCAGACGAGATAGGATCAACGGACATTAATACCTATAATGATCCTTCGATCCAGATAGTATTAGGCTGCTGTCAAGGACTTGCAGCCGCCGATAATCATTCGGCCAACCCTTCTCGTGACCCCTGATGCATGCCCCTGCCGGAATATTGCCTTGGGGAGCCCACATGCGAATGGAGCTCTCAGATCGCTCAAGATGCCTTGCCCTCGACCTCCCTGCGCAATGAGGTAATCACATATCTGCCGAACCGCTTCGGAAGTCAACCGCCTGCACTTTGGTTCCCTCAACTCATCCTACCCGCTACACAGTATTTCATATTTCGGCATTGCCGAAGTGCAACTGATCTGATATCTAAGGACGGAAAGATGGGATATGAACTAGAGAGACAGTCCGGGTGCGACGTCACTCATGTGGGCTGCTAGGTATGAGCATGAAGAAGTGTTGCTCTTGCGGCAGATGCATGCTCAGCCTGATGTTCCGGACATGCGGAATGGCCGAAAGACATTCCCCCGGGCCGCCAGAAGTGGGCATGAGGGGATGGTCCGGCAATTTCTTAGTGGGCTATTTGTCGATCTTGGGAACGCAGGCAGTTGGGAGGAACGATAGGACGAGTAATGAGTCTGCTATTTAGAAAGATAGACATCAGCCTTGGTATTCAAGACAATTACGACTGGGAACCGCTCCCGCTGGCCCCCGAGAATGGGCATGGTCAGGAGTGAAGCCACCCTTGGAGCGGAATGACATTAGCATCTATAGGCCAGACAATTCTGCCCACACACCGCTCTCTCTGGTGGGCAGCCCGGAACAGCCATTACGGAGTAGTGAAGCTACTCAAGGCTCGAAAGGCTGCGACCTCCGAGATTGCATAATGCCCTGGATATATGGCTCCTCTCCGTGCCCTCGAGCCTAGCTATGTACCCCTTTTATATCATTTAAAGACACTTTCTGACTGATACCAACTACTATTTTCTCTTCTAATTTTCATTCGACATTCCAAGCCGATCACATTGTCTTGCGTAAATCGCCATTTGTTACCACTGTAAATGTCAAGTGAGTCGACAGGGCCTACACTATTGGATCTACTATTAGATACATATCCAACATGAGGTGCATTCACTTTTTTGATTTCCCTTTTTCTACCTGGCGTTTCATTATTTTTCTAGTAGGCCCTGCTTTCAACTACCCTCGATAATGGAGGGGGCTTGGGTTGGGGTATAGCACACCACTACTTGTCCCAGGCTCACAAAATATGTGGCAAAAAATCCGTGCGTCTCACAGATTTGATGTGGCCTAAAGAAAGCACGGAAGAAGAACAAAAGTGCAATCGCAATAGGTTCTAAGTTAGGCGGAGCGGCTAAAGATGGAGAAACGGTGGACTAGATAGCTACCCTCTCTCTAGCTAAGGAGATACGGATATCTCCCCATCTAACTATAAAAAAAACACTCCCGAAATTCAACAATCTCTAAAGAAACATACCCAGCTGAAAAAACTTGATCTCTAACGATCTCAAACAATCTAGAACCATCCTGATATCCGATGATCCTCCGTGATGCCTAAGGCCTGTGCCTTGCCAGTGTGCTAACTCCCGTATGCCTAGTGACATGGGTATGAAAGCAATATAAAACCAAATACCCGATACCTCCTACCCCATGGGCAGAAACATCTGGAAGATCCCATCAAATTAATTGTGGCCCTTTCTTCATTCTTCCTTCATCCACCCCCCTGCTAATGATAGAGCATACCCGGAAGGCGCGGGGGGGGGTGTGTAGCAGGAGAAGGGTGAAGCTAAAAGAGGAAAAACAGAATCATATTTTCCAGAGATGGTGTGTCTTATTAGCCTGCAGGCGCAGGGCCATCTACAAATGGGGAAAAAAAATTAATCCCCTTGAAGTCTCATGAAGGCTGCAATAGTTTATAGCACCATAAAATTTGGCCGCTGTAGAAGCAGACCTGCGCCAAATGAGCCATACCCCTCCTCCATCCTCGGGAGTCTGCGTCCCTGTTTGGAGCGCAAGGTGAGAACATTCACGATGTTTCTGACCATATAGATTCAGGCGCATCATCACCCATCTTATTCTTCCCAATCCAGTATACCACTTGGGTGAGAACGTGTCAACTGAAGGCGATAAAAATTAATCCAGGTAAATCGTAGACACTCACTCGATTTTTCCCCTATGGATTCTGTTGAACATTATCACTATCTCTGCTTTTGATGTCGTTGCAAGACAATCTTCCCCGAATCCCGACTGATCCGCAGTGTCTAAGAAACATACTCACCCTCTCCCTCTACCTAACCGCCCCCGAAACAATAGCGGCAACCACTCCAAATATCTCATCACCCTCATAGTGATACCTCAGCGCACTCCAGAGTTCTAGTCTTATTCAACCGACAGTTTGGTGGAGTGGTGGTTGTCTGGTTCGATGTCTGCCGGTTTGACAGGTCTAATAGTCTTATTTTGATGCCAAGCCCAGGCTCATAGTCATTACTGGCGCACTGCTTGGGCGAAATTAACCCTTTCTCAATCTTTGCTCGTAATTCTCTAAGGGTTGTAAAGGCTGCAAGGTTCATACGTGCTATAAAACCAATGCAATTCTCCCAGGACCTAGGAGAACAAGTACCTTTGTGTGAAGGGAAGGACTCAAGGGGGTTCTGGGGGGTTCTGGCTGAGTGGGTTGGCGGTTGGATGGGCTCCAGAAACTACAGAATACTAGCCTTGAGTTCTTGGATAGTTTCCTGTTTTCCCTGATCTTTGAGGGGGTGTTTTTCTGATTATCGGAGGTTAAGGGTTTATTGATTCAATATTTTTTTTATTAATGTCATAACCCAATAGGGAATCATCGCTAACCCAGGGATAGGGAACCCGCATGATTACGATCCCGATGTTAGCCAATTTAACTCGCCTATCTCGTACATCTGGACTAGCAAAGCTCGGATTGAGACCCCGAGTGTTGCAATTTGCCCCTCTAATAATTAGCCCACTACAATGGTTTCGCTAGATGTGGTGTTTTTCCCATATAGAATTTCCTTTTCTATCTCGCACGAACCCTACCTGCCTTTCTAGAGCTGTAGAGCTTGTAGTGGCGGAGTCTGCTTCTAGCAAGCTGGAAAGAGAAAAAACGAAAGAGTAATGTTAGGTTGTAGTTATATCGGAGCAGCCTGACCGACAAAATCTAGGCAGTGTATAGTTTCTACGAAGACAGTGATGGGTATATTATAATAGGCCAGGGCAGCAACCCCACAGCGTCGAGGGAGCTGGATAAGTATTAGTTCCCAAGTTGACAATTCATGAAATACCTAGCTGGCGCAGTGGTTAACACTCCTGTCGCAATTAGCGGGAGCCCAGGAGTTCAATCCATGCTGACAATCAGTTATTATTGAACGATCCGTCATGTAGGGCAGGAAAACTGAGAATTTCTCAAATCCTGCCCTATGGGGACTGGGAGATTGGAGAACTTAGCCTTCATCAATAGGGCTCCTGGGGTTTAGCAATCCTGCTACGAGGTGGTAGAATCCGACTCTAGACCTTAAAGGTTGGCGATCGGCGGGTAGCAGAAGCGAACGGGGGAGGGGGTAGGCAAAAATCAAAAGAAAAAGAATAAAAGAAAAATATAAATATAAAATAAAATATAAAAATAAAATAATTCACTTTTTGCCCTCCAGCTCTCGATCTCCTCCCTCTATTGGGTTATTGGTTGATTGACCCACCTGGTCGAACTGGCTTCGGACTAGAAATTCAGAAGAGATCTATGGGGTCATGTATTACTCATATAGAAAAAAGCATGTAGCGGGTCAATTGAGATATCACTATCTCCTCCTATTCTACCAGTCACCCCAATTACATTCCCCACTTCGATGTATCGCAAGCGCTCGGACATAGTCTACCCTGGCCACCAAGCAAAACTACACTTATCCCCTGAACATGCTGATGAGGTTATATCACCACTCACTCATCTCAACGAAGGCCTCCGAACACCACAGTGGCTGATACATCACCCGGTTCGCTCGGTCTGAGGGGAGCATAGACTTCAACGCATTTCTCCCAGCAGTAGCCGAGTGACCATTCATGAGTAGTCTCACCCTTCTAGCGCAGGCTCCCCACTTGCTGTATCCCACAGAAAAACTCTCCCGAAAAGACCGGGAGAGAACCTACTAACAATGGCCTCACCCCTATCTAAACACAACCGTGCCCGATACCTGCGCTATCATAGGTCAGCCAAGTTCCCGCGTTCTGCTGGCCCTTAGCGAAGCTAACTTGCATTTCCCCCATACCACCTCAAACATTGCCCGGGGGTGGGTAAGAGAAGAAAAAGAGCGCTTCACAAACACCATACAAACAAGTTAACTGTATTTGGAAATATATCATTTGATGATCTTTTTTAATCTCTACCAGCAGATCGGTACGGCACCTAAAGCCTGCCCTATTAATACAAACCTTCGGGCGTGGGTTTTGCCTCATTGTGATTCGATGTCATTCTCCTAGCATTATTTGGTTGGCGCCGTAGCAGTTCCCGAGTAGTGGTTCCAGAGCCTCACTTGAATCCGTGAGTACGGTAAATAACTTGACAGAACAGGGAGATAGAACAGGGAGATTTGTGAGACGTGCCCGAGGTACAGTAGAGTACTGTGACATATCTCTACAAGAGGTTTCCGACATCTAAGTCACTATCTTAAGTATGGGGCTTTATAAATTCTGCACTTAAATAGTACCATATCAGAGAGAGATAACCTCTCTACCCTCTAGGGCCTCCTCCCGCCTCCCACTTTCCCTGCTGTGGGATCTCAAATAATTGAACCCTGCGCTAGGTACGGTAATCCGACCCCCCCTTCTCTCGGAAACAACCGAAAAACAAAGCAAAAACTTGAGTTGCTCAGCCCCCCCCTAAAGGGCAAAGGAATAAAAAGCTATTCGAGTAAAATACTTGGATCGGATACCTTACCAAAGTAGGCAACTTAAACGACGGCTCATGGTTAGATTCTCCAGCATCTCTCCCGATGATAACCATCTGACGGCTCCCCCGCTATCATGCTATCGGCGCTCACCCTACTTCTACGCCCGTATACTATTGACACCTCGACCCTGCAACCGTACACCCGGGGGGATCGTTAAAAACCTGGAAAATCTTTCTACTCATGACATACAATTCTCTATGAGGACGAGAGTTTATGTTTCAGGTTTCCAATGACCCCTCCCCCCTCCCCCCCCGAGTACAATACCGGTATTTCCTCAGGAAACTGCAACCCCGGCATGCCATCCCATCGCCAGCGGATCAAAGTTCATCGTCTCGCCTCATATCCTCATCCCTTGACACAGCACCACACCCCCCATAAGCCCTCACTCGTTTAGTTATACCGGTAATACGAGGGTAGGGAATAATTATCCCGAACCGACGGGGATATACGGTATCTGGCTAGTTAACCTTAAATAACTGTTCAATAACTTCTTGCCGGACCCTGCGCAGGCAATTCCGGGGGTCCCTTAAGCCGACGAAAACGATAACCAAACTCCTCCACCTCCGAAGTTACCCGAAGCCCCGCCATCCCATCCCACTCCATCCCATCTCCCGACAGCGCGCGCCCCTGCTCCGAGACTACGTTTATCACCCTACAGACAATCCACAAAAACGGCAAAATCGCTGAGAATATCTACGCCTTGGGCTGGGTGGTGCCAAAGACGTCTAACGTACACACCACGACCGGGCCAGAAACCAGCCATAGCCAGAGAGAGAGAGAGAGAAAGAGAGAGCTATGAGTAACTTACGTATATGGTACCGGTGCCAGATCGAAGATGCGAAAACCTAGGTATGGTTTATATCGGGGACTCCGAATGACGTGGACCAGAGGCACAAGTTTCGACGCTGCGAACTCATGTGCTTCTAACCCAAGCCCGGTGGAGAGATTCACTGTGTAGGCACTCGGAGGAGTGGGAAGGAAACCACTAGAAAAGTGGGTATTTTGTGTGCTGGCATGACACACTCTGGCCATGGAAAGTCTTCGGGTGTGATGACGCCGAGCGGCCTTCCATATACCGGTAATCGGAGTGGACTGGCTCCTTGAAGTGTGAATCACCACTAAGGAGTTAAGACGGAGGTGCATGTGCTAGAGAGCTCAGGTGTGTGTGCATCCAGTCCACGCTACCTTGAGCCTCATATATGTGGGAGTGCCGTATTTGTATCCTTTCTATACCGATAATAGTAACTTGGTGGGTTCTGCTCTCGAAGGATGTATGGTGTGACTAGAGGGGGGGGCGGTGACGAATGAATGAGGGGTTTGTCCAGACCGCAGCGGTGTTAGGTAGTCGATGGAGATCGAGAGAGATAAGAGAGCGGTATGTTGATGGTCTGATAACCATGGAATGTACGCCACCATGATTGCAACAGGGGGAGCACTGATATACCTGCATAAAACTTGCATAATCCTGTAAACCTCTCGAAGAATTTCTCGCAACTTCGCTTCTACGCCATTCTAAAACCTTCCCTTTCATTCGCTGCCTTCAACCCGTCAACCCTTCCTCTGATCGATGCAGCTCTGCCCGGATGCCGGTACCAGTTTACCATCCCATAAAAGCCCCAAACCGCAACCGGTGGGGAGCGCATGCACCGTTCCGAGGACCCTGAGCACCGGAGTGCTGCCGACCACCTAAACCGACTCGCGGACGCTATTACCCCGTCGCAGCGGGGAGGGGGGCGCCCAGCCGAACACATAGATTTGCAACCATGACAGTCGATCTGTTGAACTTTTATGTTGAGAGCCTCGTCGATAAACCAGTGATACCATAATACAAATACAGTACCGGTACGAAACCAGCATCGGAATCCAAAAGACAAAAAATAAACCAAAAACCGAATCACCCCCCCCCCCCCTTTCCCTCCTGTACGACGTCACGGAAAACCCTAGTAACTCTACTAGTAACTAATACCACGGTAATGATAAAACGCCGAACCCATCCCATGTAACCACACTTTCAAGACCCAGACTAATCGAGCCTACCGTATCCCATCCCATCCCACCGCATCGCACCCCATCCCATCCCATCCCATCGCCATCGCCCATCGCCATCGCTATAAAATAATTTTCTGCCTGTCTAATAAATGGTCCCAGTCGGTTGACATTGGAATTTGGACCAAAACAAATACCAGGTATGTACCCCCCCTTTCCCATTCTTGACTCCCGGTTTTAAACCAGGGATTAAATTAGAGTGCTTATACTACCCCTGTCCACTTACTACGAGTACTACTCGTACTACTACTACCCCCCCCTTTCTCCCCCCCCGATCCGGTTCGGTTTGGTTCAGACGAGTGAGACGAGTGAGACACCATGACACCGCGCGCGACCGACCGACCGACGGAGGAATAGCAAGCGAAGGATGAAGGCAACTCTGCCTACTTGTGCAACGGAAGCCCTACCGGTACCTAACTACCCGCTCTGTCCGACAGAGTTCGTAACCTGAATACAGATTGTGGGAAATTGTCTGACATTTTTCAAGTAAGAAGTGAAGTGAAGTGTATTATTGATGGCAGAGCGCTCTCTAAATCAGGTGATTGTGGTGGTGTGGTTGGTGTGGGGTGTGTGTGTTGGGGGGGGGGAGAACCCGTGGGTTGGCGAGCTGCTGGACCTGGAAGGCAAAAACAAGGCTAGAAGCGGGGTCGAGGGGGAGGCTTGGTTACACATGACAGTCTGTGTGTCTGTTCCGTCTTCTTACGGAAATGTTATGCACTGTCAGAAGAATTGACCTGGCGAACGCGACGCAATGATCGTCGCTGAGGCTCGCTTCCGCGTTGAAGTGGAAAGGAAAGAAAGCAAGAACCGTTGGGAATTGTGGGTTGCTTGGTAATGTTGTTATCGCGCACTCGAGTATGATATCGCGCCTGCATAATTTTTTCGAATTTCGAATTCTTTTTTATTTTTCATTTCTTTCCCACCAAGTTAATTGGACTAAGAGGCAAGCGTGAGAAGGTAAAAATAAAATATAAATAAATAAAAAAAGACGAGAGAAACCGACAAAGGAACCCCTTGATGGTAATGAATGCCTCATCGCTTATGCAAAAGTTGTAGGAAGATAGAAGAGGGAAAAAAAACATACAAAAAACTCCCACCGAAACTCCCCCATAGATAATGTTACGGAATGGGGAATTAATGGTAATAATAATAATGATAATGATAAAATTTCAAGGAAAAGGTTTTTCCGTCAGGAATAGTACTCGTTCGATAATTACCCGTCGCCAAACAGTATGATAATGTATAGAAAAAAGATGAAAAGAGAAAAGAAAAAAAGAAGAAGATTTCACAGAAAAATCACCAATACCCTCTCCTCTCCCAGATCTTTAACTGATCCACGAATCCCGGGTTTGGCCCGGCGACTGGTCTTCGGCGACGCACGTAACCCCAAGATTCTTCGAAGGAGACTCGGAAATGTTTCATCACTAAGTAATTTCTCTCGTGTTAGCCACCACCCACCACCCTTTCCTCAACTACTAGTACCTCCGAACGAACAAGAGAAGGGGGGGGGGGTGAAGAGAAAGGCGAAACTCACGGAAAGCAATGACAACACTAGCGCTCCGACTTCTTCCCTCCTGGCAGTGGACAAGTACGGTTCCACCGGCCTCCATAGCGCGCTCTATATAATCCATCGCGGCATTGAGCGAGTCGAGTAGCCAGGTATCCTCCGTGTCGTCAATGAAGATTTGGCAGTGCTTTACGTTCACCTGGTGGCGCATATGCACGGGCGACTGTCGGAGTGAGAGGACGTGCGTTACGCCGGAGGAGAGGAGGGTTATTGGGTCTAGTATTGCCTTGCAGCTATGGGGGGTGTTAGTAGGGTTGGTGAGATAGGTATTGGGATGGGGGGAGGGAGGGAGGGAGGGAAGGAAGGAGGGGGAGACGAACTCTCCGAGGTAGAGGTTTGGGAGGATCTCGTTCATGCTACGATATCTGGCGCACGGCAGCGTACGATCCTTTGTGATCAGAGCGCGGTGGAGTTGTTGAGTTTCGATGGACATTTTCGCTTGGTTTCTTTACTGGTCTTGTATGATAGCTTGGTTTGCCTGATCGTGTAGTTGGTCGATTGCTTCGTATGGATGAATGGATAGATGGTCCTATACGGGCAGAACGGAGCGGCCTTTATAGAGAAGGCTTATTGGCGGTGAGGTGATACTAGTAGGTCCAAGGATTGATACGCAGGCGCTATTTGTAAACTTGGGGGGGTAGGGTGCGGAAGTAAGTTAGGCAGCGATTGTATCAGATTTCGAAAAAAAGCTACCGTTTTGTTTTTTTCAAGAGCTCCCAGGCACAGCCCTATTTCGAGAATATAAAAAAAGCAAATAAACAAATAAATAAAGGATCCCAGATCAAGTAACCGGTGTGGTAAGGGTGTAGAAAAAAAAAGTTAAGGCTCGACCTTAATTAGTAAGCGTAGCAACGACAAGAAAAAAAAAGACTACCAGAGCATCAACAAAGTACGGCCAAAAACAACAACGAGAGGAAGTCCAATTCGTAGAGGAATTTGGGGGGGGCTTTATATCATATACTTTTTTTCTTCTCCCTCTTGCTGTCGACCCTTCCTCCCCCAATTCTCCCTTCATTCTGCTCGTCACGGGTAGAAGGGAAAAAATGGAGAGAGAGAGGGCAAAACACACCCGCCAGTAAGACACAACACTTCACATACGTTTCCGACTATCAGTGGTCATCATCGCTTCGAAGCTACTGTACGATCGTCTGTAGCTTCAATCACCGGGTGCCCTTACAATACGCTAACTCGCGCGAGTACCATACATGGAGTTCCTCCTCCTCCTTCTCCGTTGTTGCTATCCATCCAATCTTCACTATCCCTCAATCATGACTGGTGACACGACACGCGCAACAACTGGCTCACGGGGGGACGCGAAGCCAACGAGCATCAACCATAATGATCACTTTCCCCCCCCACAAACTGGATCTCTGACGACTACCAGAGGCTTGCATTCGTAGGCCCTTATACGCTAGAGGTGAGGTAGAAAGTGATCAGACGGGGGAATCGGGCCGAGGGGATGTGAACCAAGTCTGTGGTTGGGGGAGAGAGGGAAAGAGAAATCGGTAAACTGGATGGGCTACGAGTGAGCGGGGCATTTCCGCTGGTGCTTACTGGGTTCTCGAGTGAGATGGTGTGACGGCTACTGGCTGGCTTCGCCGCGATTCCCGGTTGGGAAGGTTGAGAGGAAGGAGGAGGAGGCTGGAAAGAGAGGTACGTGCTTAATCCTTGCGCGATCATAGGTAGGCGTGCGCGACCGGGTCGTTCGGGGGATTTGAGTGTCAGGGAATCCATTCCTTGTTTTTTTCTTATTTTTATCACCTTAATTCATTTATTTTATATACTTTGCGGGGATATTGAAGATTAATTATGGCGAAGTTAGTGGCGGTCTACATTGCTGGCGAACAGCTGATGAAGTATCATACTCGTACAGCCCAAAACACATACCACGTTTTTATTACAAAGTACACTTGTTGAGCTGCTTCACACAATCGCTGATGTGGTTCTCTGAGATTCTATCTCTGATAGCTTGGCTTATCCCCCCGCAATAAAATGGACCTGTCGAGATAGACGGCTGCACAATTAGGATTGCCCACCAAATGGCTAGCAATCGGGGGAGCTATTTCTTTTTCCTCCTCCCCCCCCCTCTCTCTATCTTTTCTTGCCTTCTTAACATTTTGTGGATGATATGCGAATGATAAGGTTTTTTGTTCACTCAAGTGATGGTCTGGCCCAACTTCTTTCCATACTCGTCGTGGGTTTGGTTGGCTTCGTTCAAGCCATCTCATTCTGTCCAACCACCCGAGGGTTATGCTAGCGAGTGAGCAAATAAACGTATTTCGACAGCTCCCAGAGTACTCCTCCTACCTGCGCAGTATAAAGCACACTGCGCATAAGACTGCACACTAATATAGCTCCCGAATCCCAAACATTCATTGATCCCACGATGACCCGATAAATGAAACCCGGGAAACATTTTCTGTACAATACTCTGCATAAGCATTGCAGGTAGACCAACGGAAACATTTCTGCAGTGCTTGCCGCTCGCTTGATGGTCATCCAGCGGATGGACGTACTTTTTCGCAAACACGTCTGTAACGTTTTCTGCATATTTCTGTCGGCGATGTCGGTGCTGATCGCTGATCGTATCGTACTTGTGTCAGAGGTAGGCAGGGTGCGACAGGGTGTAAGTTATCGTAACTGATCACAAATGAGGTTTTTTTTTTTCCCTTCCAAAGAATAAAAACCTCCGGTTCGTTGGTTCTGTTTGGGTTTCGACTTGCGCTAGGCGGGTGGGGAGAACTTACCCGCTTGGTTGCGATGTGTATGTCGCTCTCCGTCCGGCCGTTGGTTCAGTGGGGCACACACCAGGCGTGGCGGAAGGAGAAGGTTATGACGATGAAAGGTTCCCTATCGGTAGGAGTACCGGCACAGTACCGGCACCCTACTGGAGCAAAAGTATAAAAGTGCAACTCGGGGGACAAATGAGGGAGCTCCTCTCGGGAGCTTCCGAGAGACAACGGTGAAAAGGGCACAGACCACTTCCGAGCTCCAACACACGTTCTCTCGACAGATTTTTCCACTCGTTCCTCATCAAATTTCCATAATTTATCCCTCGCTCCCCGCTCGGTTCGTTCGGGGTGTGGTTGTATCTTGTTAGTCTAGTTGCCAGTTGGCGATACGATGGCGTGGAGTACCGTAAGCAGTTCGCATTATCGCAGGCTTTCGGGTGGTGACTGCAGTAAAGGTACAAGTTTAGGCCAACACGCGCAGTTTTATGAGCCGAGTAGGGTTGGGAAAGCGTCATGAGGAGAAAACATCTTCACTGTTGCCTTGCTCGGCTGCCATTGAGTAGGCGTACACTCGAGTGCGGAATGGATTGAAGTGCCGGTGATCGACGGGGGGGGGTTTGAAGGCTGGTTTAGACGAAAATCACCGACTGGTTCGGGAGGGGGTTTACAAGTTTGTGGTGGTGGTAAAAGTACTCGAGTACGGTAGGCATTGTGTTGATCGATTGGTTAGATAGCGGAGAGAGGCGCAGGACTGGTTGCATCGGTGTCTACTTTCTCTAAAATGCGAATTTTAGAGCTGTTGAAATGGCCTTTTCAACCGGCCTCTAGCCGTTTAAAGCGAATTTGTACGGGAAAAAAGGCTAATTTTTAATTATTGGCTTGGCTTGGGATTGGGGAGATAGCTAAATGTTTTGGTATTCACTCTGAGTTGCTTGTGTCTGCTACAGCAGGATCCATTGTTTTCCACTCGTGCTGATTGTCTGCTCACTCCCCATAGGATCTTGACGGACTTTTCCCTCTCTTTTTTTCCATTTTTTCTACTTACCCGAGTACGAGTACGGTACTTATCATCTGTCTTAACACTAAGGCCGGTTATGTATACGGTGCTTGCAGATTATGTACCCTGCCCTTTGGGTATCGTACTTGATGCATCATAAGGTAGAGTTGCCCAGGGCAAGCAATAATATCCAGATTCAGACTTTTCCCAGTAATAACCACCAGCACAGCACGGAAGTCGACTGCGAAAGAGGGAAATAACGCCGCCAACGCACATAGGGGTATGGCGCCCGCCCTAAAAATTGAAAGAAATGCTACTTCTATTGAAAGTGGATCTATAGCTACTCGAGTACAGTACTGGGAGAGAATTCTTCGAAATATTGCCGTCTTCCTCACCAGGAATTCTCTGCAAATCCTATGGCAGAAGAATGTACTCGAGTACCGTACACTTGTACTTGTACAGTGCGAGTACTAGCGCTGGCACTTAGTACCGAAATATCCTCCTGTCTTGGTATTTGATAGGTTCGATAGCAGCCCCCCTAGCGTACGGCACGATTCCCCCCGCAAGCCTCAGGCGTTTTTAGTGCAGATTTCGGCAACCGAGCGAGGGGGTCTAACGTGGCTCTCCTGACAACGACAACCCCCCCTCCGCCCCCCCCCGTTAAACCACCCCCCCACCCCCCTTCTCCAATTCTAGCTCCCTCCATCACAACATCATCCCCCATCATCAATCCCGTCTGTTTTCTTAGCCATTTTGCTTTCGATCCCTCCCAATTGCCCCTGCCACGATGTTTTGCAACTGGGCGACCGTTGCATCGACACCAATCCGGGGCCTGGACGGATCGCCATTTAGCGGCCCTGCGATAAAGCCACCCGTACCATTTACTGGTCCGAAAATATTCCCCCGCTACTCTCCTCCTCAGACCTCAAAATCAAGTTTTACCGCTCCACCCCAGGAACGTTCTTTTTATACTTTCTTCGGAAAGATTAAGAAGGCTACCGAGGTCACGCCCGAGCATCTTAACGCTCTTGGGGTTTCGGTGGAATACGATGTTCCGGTTGAGAAGCTTCTACCCGGGGATGGAGCCAACTTTATTCCAGCTGATGACGACAAGATATTTTCCGAGAGAAGGAGGGAATTGCTTATTCCGAATGACGATGCGTTAGAGGCTTTTGCGAGACGGAGGAAGGATATTAAGTTAGGTCACATGTATAGGTTTTACCAAGGGGTCGACATGGTTAAAGCATACTACCCCCTTGAACCCCCTTCCGATCCCCTAACACCGATGTCGTCGGGTGACGAGGCCGGCAAGGGCGGTAAGCGGAAAGCGGAAGAAGTGGTGGAAGGCGGGATAGAAAAGAGGGGCAAACCGGAGGAGTCGTCAACTACCGCTACTCCGAGCGAATCCTCGAATATGGAGGACGGCGATAGGAAATTTTCCATGCCCGAGAAATTCCGGGAAGAACTTGTGAAGAACTTCATTGAGCCCATCTGCTGGGGGTACGGAGTGCGGATCTAGTATTATACCCTCTTTATCGCAGTATGAAGTACGAACAATCGGGTTACACTTGCTAAATGCCTGGGGAAGTCAAAGTCCACCCCGAGCACTCCCGAGAGTCGCACTTCAGAAGTCCCGATTTCTCGTGCACATGACCAACTACATTTGCCTTACCCCTGCCCTTCCTTCCGAGGCTCGCTCCGGTCTTGTAGAAGGCCCCGTCATGGGCGTGCAGGTTCGGCACGAGTTCGAGTTTTCGAAGAAGAGGTCGGAAGATAGCATGGATGTTGACGGCGAGGGAGAAGCCGAGGACATAGTAGGCATTACTCGCGAGGTGGCTGCCGCTCTCAGTCTTGCACAGGATAGAAGGAAAGGACCGAGAGAAGGCAGGCCAGAGGGCAAGACGGAAAAGAAGGTCCGGTTTCGGGCCATCGGGAAGGATGGTAAATGGCGGGATGATGTATACTCCCCAGTAGCCTCCCTTCATAACTGAGCTCAATTGATAGATAGGTCTTCCTCCTAACCTCCCTCCACCACCACGTCTCCATAACTCGCATCTCGGTAACCCAGCCGTACCTGCGCTTCCTTGAAACTGGCCAGATGCCGGACCCCAACCACGAATACTTTCGAACGGAGGAGGGAAGGGATTGGGATAAGCTCAAGGTTCAGAAGACGAGGTTCTGGAATTTGTTGGATCCGGAGGAGCGGACTGAAGCTGGAAGAAGCTTTTCTGGGGTCTTGGCATGGTTGTCGAGGAATGAGCCTAAGAGATAGGCTTTTATTGTTTGTTGGCTAGACTAGTGAATGCGTACCTGTGTCTATTTTCACATGTATGTTTGGCTGGAATATTGATTTGGCTGGGGGGGAGGAGGGATATATCTATACGCAAGCCGATTTGTGGCTGGTCCTGAAGATATGGGGATTTGGATGGTGATCTTATGGTATGATATCTTGCTTGATTTATGCCGAAAGGAAAGGGGGGAGGAGAAATAATGCGGTAGATTTAAACACGGCATACTACGGTGCTAAAATAGGGCTGGCGTCATTCAATAGTAGAATATTATGATACGGGAAATCGCTCGTTTTCAGATCCCAGATTTGAATCTGCAGAGATGATTTATTTCGCTGGGCTTGGGGCTTAATGTGATTGGGCGAGATGGTTGAAAAGAAACAGCCCAGAACACAGATTGCAACGACGGAATGAGTGAATAATACTGTGAGAGATGGCAAAGAAAATATAGGAATGATTAAAATGATTCTGAGTTCCAAGCCTTCCGCCTACTATATTATGACAGGTTTTTACCCCGAGTTTTTAGATCAATCGTTGCGGCGGAACGGTATGATTAAAGTGCCCATGACACCTTAAGGGCGGAAATATTTCTGGTGTGATTTTTCCGGCGGGGAATCTCGGTAGTCACCGGTTAGTTTTTTTTATTTATCGCTCTTGGCATGCAGCAATCTACGATACGGCACAGTTCTGGCGGAGCTCAGACGGAGAATGGGAGTAACCGCACGTTTTAGTGAGCAAAAGGCTGGGAAGCGATATTTGCGAATTTTAGGAATTGAGGTGGATATTTGGCTTTGGGGGTGGGGTTTTTATTTTAAGGGGGTTGAGGAGGGTATTATAGATAGAAACATGCATGATATGTATGATACTGTATTTAGCGGTGGAGGGGCTAGGTTTGGCGATAGGCCTAGAGGGGCGAAATGTGGTGGATTTGTTTGGAAATGGGATGGAGCTGTGGAAATTGTAGGCAGTAGGAATATGCTCGGTATATAGATGGGGGTGGCTCGGTGGTGGAGGGGATAGGATGACGAAGGGAGTGGCTGAAAAATGAGAGGGATGAAGAGGTACAGTATATCTCGTGACATTATCTCATATATCTCAGCAGGGGGTGTTTTGCTGTTAAGATATGTCCTCGCTTGGTGTGAAGGATCGTGAGTGCATAATATATAGGGAATGATGGCCTTGAATATGATACCTTACCATGAGTTATTGAATTGCCATGTTGCAAAACCTTACCCCAACCAGGCCAATGAGGTACCGTAGTAGACAGACGCCCACCCAAGCCGTCCGGATAGATGCTGATTGGTGGGATTTATGAGAAAGCGACCGTTGGTCAGCGCACCAGTCACAGTTCATCCAAATGAACCGCTTGAATGTTTCTTATTCGGGCTTAGTTGTCCGGGCCAGGGAGGCGTCCGGGTTACCTAGGAAGCCGTCTATTCCAGAGGGTGGAATTCACTATCAATGCTTTTTCCGTGGCTTTAAGTGTACTAGCAAAGCATGGAATGGCACCTCTAATAGAGGCATGGAGTGGATAGGTTGGATTCTTTTTGCCGAGGTTAAGATGTTGAGAATTGTGGATACTTGTAGCGGAAAGTTGATAGGGATGAGGGGATATGGTGATGTTACGATTGGTTTGGACTATGGGGTAGCTTACTCGAGTAGTACCCTACACCGGTAATTAGTTAGTTTTGCTATGGAAGAGTACCGGTAGGCGATTGGATTGGATTGGATTGGATGGTGTGGTTGGTGGGTTGGTGGGCTGGTTTTCTGTGCTATTCGTTTGGCCTCTAACTTAATTCCTTTCGGAATGTCCGATGTTTATAGGGCCTTCTTATGTGCAGTGTGACTAACTACCGGTAGAGGTTGTACTAGTACCGTAGTCCTGCACCGTAAGAGCCAGAATAATTGAGCCTCGATATAAGACGTCCAGAGTTCCCTGTCTTGGATAGGGGGGCGAGCGCACAGCGAAAACTAACCTCCTCAGCCCTAGCTTGAGAGGTAAAAAAGAAAAAAGAGCCAGACCTTACCAGCAAAGGTAACTCTAACATCCTAGCGTGAGGTTCGATAATTCTAATTCTTACCATGCCATGGTCTAGTGGAAGGTTTGAAGAGTTTCCAATCGGTGCGGTGGCGTAAAAGCGAAAGTTTGCTTGTGGCGGATGAGGTACCGCAAAAGCACTCGAACACCGGAGAAATGTGCTAGGACATTATGATTGCCTCTTGAACTTGCCAATTCGTAAGGTGACCTATCCGGATATAGAGAAAATGAGTTGGCCCAAAGAGAGCTTTATTTCCGGTGTGGCCAACAGAATTTATGGCCTCCCGAAGCCCTCATTGCGGGGAAGGAACTCTCGCATACGGTATGACCACCTGGCTTGGCGTTAGGGGACTTTCTCGATACCGTTATCCGGATACTTTGCGGATTAGCGAGTAGACTAGGGCTCGAGTAGGTTAGTGCATACTCGAGTAGAGTGAGTTAGCGCTCAGCGAGGCAAATGCGCGGGTATCGTGATTCGGATTCATTCGTGCCGAATCTAGTGTCAAGCCATGCTGCCTTTCGCTGAGGGCGCCCAGTCTATTTTTTTTTTGGCCTGAACTGTTTTGTTATGGCTTGTCTGTTGCTATCTCTAGGGGGATTTCAATTTAGCACATGTCTCTTGTATTCGGGTACTGGTACTTGCTGTAGTTGAAAATGGGATATCTGCCAAGGACGGAGGACATGATTTTGAGGCTAGAATTTCCTCACGGCGAGAGATATGTTACCGCGATCTCACACAACGGTGTATGGTTTTAGTGAAGTATGTTTAGCTTCGCTCACCAGTTTAATATTTTGGCACACTTCAGATTTTCGTTGGGCAAAATGCGGGTAGGCGGAGCATTGCTGGAGTCAGGGGTGTGGGAGGAGCGACCTCAGTATCCTGCCGGTATCTGATCATTTCAGCCGCAGAAGCTGCAAAATTTTCTTGGCGGATACGGAAGAGGCGCATTGGGAGGCGCTGTCACTTGTTGGCGCGAAACTATTGGGTGAAATGCCGAGGTGTGGTGTCTCCTTTCCTTACTCCTGGAGACGATTTTCTTCTGCTCGGGGGAGACTCTTGACCACCTTGAAACCCCTATCTATTATATCACCTCTTCGTGCCCTGACTTCAGCCAATATGGACAATCGGGCGATTATTAGTTCATGCAATGTCAACAGTTACAATAATTTCAACAGTTTTCACACAACTATAACGGATGACAGGAATCAGATCCTACAATGGCTGTCACCACTGGAGCCACAGAAACGACATCAACGTTTAAGGGGAAGCCGACTGGAGGGCGTGGGACAATGGATTTTCCGAATGGACGAGTTCAGGAGATGGGATACGAGAGAAGATGGTTCTTCTCATTCTGTGCTCTTTTGCCATGGTGATCCAGGTGTGGGGAAGACTCATCTCAGGTAATCCAAGGAATTCCTATGGAGAACCTACATGAGCGCTAACTAGAAATTTTAGCTCGGTGGTTATCGACCATTTTTATGGCAGGGGGCAGGATACCACAATCGTCGGGCTGTATTGTGACTACCTCGACCGAAACGAACAGACTACATCGAATATGGTAGGAGCCATGCTCAAGCAATTGGTTGGGAAGGGGGCTATCCCGGAGGACATACGCAAAGCTTTCGAAGATGCAAAGGAGCATTTTGGAGGGGTAGGCCCGGAAGTTTCAGAACTTCTTCAAATGCTAAAGGCGGCCGTTGCGCAACGACAACGGGTAGTTATATGCATTGATGGGTTGGATGAGTCCCTTGGGGTGCATCGGACTGGCCTCCTTAGGGCTTTGCAGGCGATTGTCCGGGGGGCGCCGAATGTCCGGTTATTCTTGACCGGAAGGCCTTTCATCCGGAGTGAGGTTGAGAAGTGGTTTCCTGGTGTGGATACTATATTCGTTAGTCCAACGAAGGAAGACACCGAGGCGTTTTTGAGGATCAAGTTGGGCGAGGATCTAGAACCTGATGCTATGGATGAGAGACTAAGAGCTGATATAATGGAAATTATTCCGGAAAAAATATCGGAGATGTATGTCTAGATGCCCAGTTTTCCTGTATGAAGTAGAAATCACGTTTCTTACCAAAGACTGAATGCAGATTCCTTCTTGTCTCTCTCAGCATCGAGACAATCCTCGCGGAGACAACGATCAGTCGTCGTCGGGAAAAGCTTAAACAGATGTCAAGCGGTCAAGACGTAGGAGATGTATACGCTGCCACTTTGGAGAGAATCAGGGCTCAAGAGAAGGGCAGAGCGCGGCTAGGAATGGAAGCTATCATGTGGGTAGCATATTCGGAGCGGCCATTGGAGCCAGACGAGCTATGTCAAGCCTTAGGGGTAGAGATAGGGTCGACAGATCTGGACAGTGACAATGTCCCTTCAATCCGGACCATATTGAGCTGCGGGCTGGGACTGGTCACAGTCGATTCGTCGTCTTCCGTTGTCCGGCTTGTTCATTTCACTCTACAAGAACACATCCAAGCCAATCCTACAATTTTTTTTAATTCCCATTCGATGATTGCCGAGGTTTGCTTGACCTACCTTAATTTTGGATGCATTAGGGACCTTTCTGCTCTGCTTTCGCCCCCACTTACAGCTCCCTTTCTTGATTATGCTTCTTGTTACTGGGGAGCACATGCCCGGAGGCAAACCTCCACAAGTGTGGTTTCCCTTGCATTGGAACTACTTGATAGATTCGATGAGCACATATCTTGCGAGCTACTCCTCGGCGAGGAATTCTGGAACTCCGACCACTGGGGCCTTCCTCATTACCCCCATGTTCGCCCGATAAAATGCACAGCGCTCCACGCTGCGGCCTTTCTCGGGATTTTGGAAATCATGGTTTCTTTACTTAACATCAATAAATGGGATGTTAACGCCACTGACTCGAGTGGTGCTACCGCGTTGATGCGGGCTGCAAAGATGGGTCATGTTGCGATAGTGAAGGTGCTACTAGAGCAGGAGGGTGTCAATTATATCGTTGGTCCCAAAGGCATACTGGTATTGTCATACGCTGCCGAGTATGGGAGTGCTGGTGTTGTGGAGATGCTATTAGAGCGGAAGGATGTCAATCCTGACATCACGGATGAGGGCGGCCGAACGCCGCTTTCGCGGGCTGCGGGCATGGAGTCTTGGCAAACGGGTGCTCGGGAAGGATGTGAAAGGGTTGTAAAGATACTATTAGAGCGGAAGGAGGTCAATCCCGACAGCGCTGACAAGGGTGGTCGAACCCCACTTTCGTGGGCCGCCTGCAGGGGGCATGAGGGGATTGTGCAGATGCTATTGAGGCGGAGTGATGTCGATCCCGCCGCTGCGGATGAGAAGGGCCGAACACCGCTTGTGTGGGCTGCCGGGGCGGGGGATGGGTCGCCTGCTCGCAAGAGGATGCGGGTGAGAGTTGCAAAGATACTGCTGGAGCGGGACGAGGTTAATCCCGACGGCGCTGACAAGAGTGGTCGAACACCACTTTCATGGGCTGCTGAGGATGGGAATGAGGGGGTTGTGCAGATGCTGTTGGAACGGAACGATGTCAATCCCGACACTGTAGATGAGGATGGCCGGACGCCACTTTCATGGGCTGCCGAGAATGAGGATGAAGAGATTGTGCGGATGCTATTAGAACGGAACGATGTCAATCCCGACACTATGGATAAGCAAGGCCAGACGCCACTTTCATGGGCTGCCAAGAATTGGAATGGGAAGATTGTGCGGATGCTATTAGAACGGAACGATGTCAATCCCGACACTATGGATGAGGACGGGCGGACGCCACTTTCATGGGCTGCCGAGAATGAGGATGAGGAGATTGTGCGGATGCTATTAGAACGGAACGATGTCAATCCCGACACTATTGATGAGGACGGCCGGACGCCACTTTCATGGGCTGCCGGGCCGTCGGGTTGGAATGTGGACGAGGGGGAAGAGTCTATGAGGGTCATAGAGATACTTTTAGAGCGGAACGATGTCAATCCCAATAGTGCTGACAACAGTGGCCGAACGCCCTTGTCACAGGCGGCGGAGAATGGGCGTAATGGGCCGGTAAAGGCACTATTGGGACACAACAATGTCGATCCCAACATCTCCGACGAGAGTGGCCGAACGCCCTTGTCATGGGCGGCGGCGCGTGGGCACGAGGGGTCTGTAAGGATATTATTGGAACAGAACAGTGTCGATCCCGACGGCGCTGACAAGAGTGGCAGAACACCGCTTTCATGGGCTGCTGGGAATGAGTGTGAGAGTGTTGTGCAGATACTGTTGGCACGGGACGATGTCAACCCTGACACTGCAGATGAGGACGGTCGAACGCCACTTTCATGGGCTGCTGGGCTGACGATTTGGCCACTGGATACCAAGGAAGGGTATGGGAGGATTTCAAATATACTATCGGGGCAGAACCATGCCAATCTCTGGCTGGGGGGTTGGAAAAATCGTAAAGGGGAGGGGTGTGAGAGGATTGTAAGAATGCTATTAGAGCGGAACGAGGTTAATCCCAACAGCTTTGACAAGAGTGGCCGAACACCACTTTCGTGGGCTGCCGGAGGGAGGTGTGGGAGGGCCGTAGAGGTGTTGCTGGAACGGAATAATGTTGGTCCTAACCGCACTGATAAGAGTGGTAGGACACCGCTTTCATGGGCTGCTGGGAATGGGTCTGAGAAAGTTGTGCAGATGCTATTGGAGCGGAACGATGTCAACACCGACACTGCGGATGAGAGTGGCCGGACGCCACTTTCATGGGCTGCTGGGCTGGCCATCGGGTCACCGGATGCCGAGAAAGGATATGAGATGGCTGTAGAGAGACTGCTGGGCTGTGGCTATATCAATCCCCACAGTGCCGGTGCGGGTGGCCGGGCGCTACCTTCATGGGCTACCGGGTTGGAGGCTTGGCAAAAGAGCATAGAGGAAGAGTATGAGAGGGTTGTAAAGATACTATTAGAGCGGAACGAGGTCAATCCCGACATCGCTGACAAGAGTGGCCGAACGCCATTGTCATGGGCGACGGAGAATGGGGGTTCGAAAATTATGGAGGTGCTATCGCAGCGGAACAATGCTTATCCTGACATGGTTGCCCAGAGTGGCCAAAGGCCATTTCCATGCGTTACCGGAAGTGGCACTGGAAGGGATGTCCAGGGGCAAGCGGAACCACATGGCCTCCTTTCTACATCGGGACAAGTGGAGGAGTTTTCTGGGCCCTTTGCGACTGACCCCTCTCCGGACCCCGAGCCACCCCTCAAAAAGATCCGCCGGTTTTGACATACCACCGGTCGCAATTTGTCTCCCTTCATTATATACGCTGTTGACTGCTGGTTCCCCGCCCACGCTTCTCCGGATATGCACCCCCCACTTCCACAACTACAGTACCTGTCTGCCAACGAATTTGTTATTGCTTTCTAATAGCCGACTGTCGGGGGAGTAGGAAGACTGTCCATGTTGCTGTAACCGGATAAATATATGTGTGAGAGCCAGCAAAGGGTTTGGTGTTTTTTTTATTTCTTAGATCTAGCTTGTGGCTTCCTTCATTCTTCGAGCCCCTTGTTCTTTCTCACTCACTCTCCTATTCCCTCACATCTATCTCTCTTGAATATAGTGGAAGTGTTTTCGTCCTTTTTCTTTTAAAACTTCTAGTTCTTCTTGCTACTCTATAGTAATACTGCATAAATCCTGTCATATTCGAATCCCAACTTTATCAACTTGTTGTGAGAAAGGGGGAAGGGACGAAAATTGAGACCTGTAGAAATTGGGAGAAGGGGCTTGCGTGTTTTGGGGTTTCCTTATTTTTCGGGAGTGGCGTTGTATTATTATTTTGCTCTAGAATTATTTTAATTTATGTCGAAGGAACTGTAGCTATAGTACCCGTTTTTCACGGCGGGGTGTGCTGAGCGATCTGGAAATATCCCTGGTGGTGGGTGAATGAATTGGGACGCCCCTCGCTATGTTTTTACATACACCCTTGTTTTTGCCATTGGCAATTAAGTATCTAATGGGATAATGAAGTTTATGGTCATGCCTCTCCTATGTTTGGAAATCAGTTGATGCTGTTCGGTATGATCTGGCTAAGGATGTTTTTGTTTTTTTCGTGAGAATTCAGAAATTTGGAAAGATGCCTTCGTTGATCGATGGCTGCCGGGTGGGAGTACTAATGGTCCGAGTGAAGCATGAAGGCTGCATGAGTGAAGGTGGAAGGAGGGTCTAGCATTTATGCCAAAGGAATAGAAGAACCGACCGGAGTCCTTGGAAGTATTTCCCTGGTTAGGGGATTACGCAAATGTTTCTTTCTGTTGTTACTACAGCGGGGGGGGGGGGGGGCCGGCACGGGAAGGAGGAAAATTACCCGAGGGAAGCCGACACGAGTGGTGATCGGTGGAAGGGTGCTGACCCTGTTTTGTTTTTCATATATACTCCTGTCTTTAGCGTCAGCTTATGAAGCAAGTAAGAAGAGAACGATGTTGCGAGCCATTCACCGCTGCGTTCCAGTGCCATATTTTCACTCTTTCTAATACGGTACCGGTATCCTACCTTCACGATCGGGGTATCATACTATGTAATGAGAATCATCCATTGGTGCTGCTTTGGCTAAATATCTCTTCTGTAGTATCCGATTTTGAGTCTTGCTTGATTTTTAATTCTAGGGGCGCAGGTCGGTTGTCGACGGGGCGGGAGTGGGGAGGGATTTGGGCGTGAGGAGTGAGCCTAAGGGCTGCGTAATGAACGAAACTGGCTGATAACAGACCGATAACACACTGTAGCTGAGTTGATGGTTTAAAAAAACAATCAACGCGAAATAGTGGAACAGAAACAGGACTCCTAATCTCATCCATCTTGGACTCTGCTCCACCTCTTTCAGGACTCTGTGCCTTGTGAATCTGGAATATACCCCGGACACAGAACCCCTGTAGGATCCCTAGATTTGACAGAGGAAGGGTGTAGAGGGTTGTACTATCCGGACGTTCTCTCTACTCAATACAAGGTAAACGGAAGGGATGGGAGTTCTCAATAAATTTATCAACAATCTTCAAAGGTGCCACCTCTCGTCCTAACCGACAGTTCAGTTAGAGAGAAAATACAGAATTTGCAGGGAGAAATTCACCTATTCCTTTTGCCGATCGCAGTGAGGCTTTATTATTTGGGCAACAGGGCATGCGGGCAAACAGTACATATAAATAGAACTCCTCTAAGTATTGGGATGCGATCCCGGTCATCCCTTGGGTACCATCTTCTCCAAGCAACTAGATTGGGAGATTGGAAACTTGGGAGAAGTAAATCACGCTGGGAAGCATGAAATTAGCAGAGGGTGTCTCCTACCTGCCCTTTCTTCTGCATACTTCTATATTCAGGGCACTTGGGATTTGGGGCACAAGGACCTTAAGCTTTCTATGAGTGAAGCAGCATTGACGTGCACTATCCGCGGTTACACAGGATACGCTGGAGTCGCGGTGCAAAGTAATGGTGCTGCATTGATGAGAGAAAGAGAAAAGAGTTGTCATTTTGCTTGCTTGCCAATGGACATTCTTAAGACTGCTCTACTTATGACAATGTGTAGCACGGATATGAGTCAATGCGATCCCCGACATTCCATAAATCTTGTTCCAAACGGACTGACAATCGCCTAACGTATTCGGAATGCGGTCACATTGAAGTAATACTTCTGGCATAAGGGGTTCATGGCAATCGAGTGAGATTGTGTGACCGCGGGAAGTCTCTGAATGCGGGTTATACCTACTTGTATAATGGGAGCAGTTGTGCATCGCTGTGGTCGGGCGAGTGCCGAATTTGCATTGTTTCGATAGGGCGACATTAGATTAACATCCCAATAGTTACCGTACTCCGATTGGCTAAATATACCTGTACTGGTACAATACAGTACTGTAAGTTGGTTGAGTAGGGTTAGACATGGGATCTGTTGGAAATGGTGCTGCTCGCCATAATCTCTTGACACTTACTTTGTTGTTCCGATAGCTTCCGGGAGCGCGGTTGTTTGTGACTTCGGATATGCGCTCAGGATGGTGGTATATGGTTCCAGCTTCGGGCAGAGGTTTGTCTTTGGAGATGCGCTAAGGATTCGGGCATGGGTTTGGTTTCGGGGACTCGTTTTGACCTCGGGTACTTGTTTCGGCTTTGGACGTTCGGGAAAGTATTACGAATGTAGGAATGCGCGATAGTTTTTGCGATCGTGCAGCTTTCGGGAAAGTGCTTGTTTTCCTTTAGTTAGCCCGGGAGTGTTCACAAAGGAGGGAGACTCACATGGAGTAGAATGAGCGTTCCTGCTGGCTCATGGGGGATAAGGTGTTATTGTTGATATATAGTCCTGTCTTTGCAAGTTAGTTAGTTGAACATCGAGCACTGTGGAGTTGTTGAGCAAGAGCCTGTTGTTAGTAAAGATTTCCCCGCACTTGAGTGTGCTATCGTTTTCGTTCTGGATTGCTTGGCATTTCGTTTCACCACCGTCCGTCACTCGTCGTGTATAGCCATCGCCGTTCAAGATTAAAAGGATTGCTATGAATCCAACTGAAGGGACTTTCTGCATATCTTGCATTAAATTACCCGGGCAGGGGGAGGTTTGGTTCTGGTGTGGGGGGGTTAATGTTTGGCTTGGTGGTGTTACTGGAGAGTGTATTGGAAGGCCAACAAGTAAAGTGGTGTCGTTAAATGGAAGGTGGTGGCAGATAAAGTACGGTAAAAGCACCCAAACACAAGAGAAATGAGTTAGGATATTGTAATTGCACTCGGCAATTCGCAAAGAAACCTATTCGGCTAAAGAGAAAAAGAGTTGGCGCAAAGAGAGCTTTATTATCCTGTAAAGTCGATACCGCTGATAGCTGCCGGCAGCCCCCATAGCTGAGAAGGAAACGCTTACGAGTACAGCACTGTACATACGGGGTGACCATTGGCTTGGGGCCGAGAAACATTCTCGAAATCCGGATACTTTGCCAATTGGCGAGTAAGTTGGTGCGTAGACTGGGTGAGTGCTCAGCAAAGCAGATATGCGCGGGTATCATAATTCTGATTGATTCAAGCCGTGCTAAGCCTTTCTGAGAGTGCCTCTCGCGGAGGGCTCACCCGTTCTATTTTTTTTCTTTCTGGTTTGAGCTGTTTTTGCTGCGACTTCTCTGTTCCTATCTCAAGGGGGAGTAGTATCAACCAGGCACATGTCTCTTGTACGGGTATTGGTAATTACTGTAATTGAAAATGGGACATACATGCCACAGACGGAGGAGAGACACGATTTTGGGGCTAAAATTTCCTGTAGGCGAGATATGCTAGCGCGATCTCAGAGCGGCGTATGGTTTTAGTAAGGCATGTTTACGAGTAGCTTCGCTCACCAGCTTAATATTTTAGCACACTTCGGATTTTCGTTTGGCATAATGTGGGCATGGTGTAGGAAGAGCCGGTGTCTAATCATTTCAGCCACAGAAACTGCAAAGTTTTCTTGGCGGATACGGAAGAGGCGCATTCGGAGGCGCTGCCACTTGTTGGCGCGAGACTATTGGGTGGGATCTCCTTGCCTTACTGCTGGAGGTGATTTTCTTCGGCTCAGAGGAGACTCTTGACCACCTTGAAACCCCTATCTATATCACCTCTTCATACCCACCTAGCGGCCTGACTTCAGATAATATGGACAATCGGGCGATTATCGCGTCCTGCAATGTCAACAGTTTTAACACAACTATAACGGATGACAGGAATCAGGTCCTACAATGGCTGTCACCACTTGAGCCCCAGAAACGACATCAACATTTAAGGGAGAACCGACTGGAGGGCGTGGGGCAATGGATCTTCCAAACGAACGAATTTAGGAGATGGGATACGAGAGAAGATGGCTCTTCTCACTCTGTTCTCTTTTGTCACGGTGATCCAGGTGTGGGGAAGACTCATCTCAGGTAACACAAGAAATCGCTGGGGAGAACTCACATCACTAACTAGCTATTTTAGCTCGGTGGTGATTGACCATTTTTATGACGGGGGGCGGGACACTGCAACAGCCGGACTGTATTGCGACTACCTAGACCGAAACGAGCAGACTACGTCGAACATGCTCGGAGTCATGCTCAAGCAGTTGGTGGGGAGTGGGAGTATTCCAGAGGACATACGCAAAGCCTTCGAAGGCGCGAAAGAGCGTTTTGGCGGGGTAGGACCGCGGGTTCCGGAACTTCTTAATATGCTAAAGACTGCCATTGCGCAACGACAACGGGTAGTTATATGTATTGACGGGTTGGATGAGTCCATTGCGGCGCATCGGACTGGCCTCCTTAGAGCTCTGCAAGGTATCGTCCGGGAGTTGCCGAATGTCCGGTTGTTCATAACCGGACGGCCTTTTATCCGGAGTGAGGTTGAGAAGTGCTTTCCTGGTGTAGATACTATATCGATTAGTCCAACGAAGGAAGACACCGAGGCGTTTTTGAGGATCAGGTTGGACGAGGACCTAGAACCTGATGCTATGGATGAGAGGCTAAGAGAGGATATAATGGAAATTATTCCGAAAAGGATATCGGAGATGTATGTCTAGATGCCCAGTTTTCCTGTATTAAGTGGGAGTCACGTTTCTTACCAAAGATTGAATGCAGATTCCTTCTTGTCTCTCTCAGCATTGAGGCAATCCTCGCGGAGACAACGATCAATCGTCGTCGGGAAAAGCTTAAACAGATGTCAAGCGGTCAAGATGTAGGAGATGTATACGCTGCCACATTGGAAAGAATCAGTGCACAAGAGAAGGGCAGGGCGCGGCTAGGAATGGAAGCTATCATGTGGGTAGCATATTCGGAGCGGCCATTGAAACCAGACGAGTTATGTCAAGCCTTAGGGGTGGGAATAGGGACAGCAGATCTGGAGAGTGACAATGTCCCTTCAATCCGGACCATATTGAGCTGCGGGCTGGGGCTGATCACAGTGGATTCATCGTCTTCCGTTGCCCGGCTTGTTCATTTCACTCTACAAGAACATATCCAAGCCAACCCTACAATTTTTTTGAATTCCCATTCGATGATTGGCGAGGTTTGCTTGACCTACCTTAATTTTGGATGCATTAGGGACCTTTCCCCGGCTCTGGGTTCGCCCCCATCTACAGCTCCCTTTCTTGAATACGCTTCTCTTTACTGGGGAGCACATGCCCGGAGACAAACTTCCACAAGCGTAATTTCCCTTGCATTAAAACTACTCGATGGATTCGATGAGCATATATCTTGTGAGCTACTCCTCCGCAGGGAATTCCAGAACTTCCAGCACAGGGACGTTCTTTATTACGATGGCCCGATAAAATGCACAGCGCTCCACGCTGCAGCCTTTCTCGGGGTTTTGGAGATCATGGTTTCTTTACTTAAAATCAATAAATGGGATGTCAACGCAATTAGCTCGTTTGGTGTTACGGCGTTGACGTGGGCTACCAGGGTGGAGCATGATGCGATAGTAAAGGTGTTACTAGAGCAGGGGGGTGTCAATTCCCATATCGTTGGTCCCAAAGGCAAAACGCTATTGTCATACGCTGCTGAGCATGGGAGTGCGGGTGTTGTGGAGATGCTATTAGAGCGGAACGATGTTAATCCTGACATCACGGATGAGGACGGCCGAACGCCACTTTCATGGGCTGCCAGCATGGGGGATTGGCGAAAGAGTATAGGGGAAGGGTACGAGAGGGTTGTAAAGATACTATTAGAGCGAAACGAGGTCAATCCCGACAGCGCTGACGGGGGTGGTCGGACACCACTTTCATGGGCTGCCGGGCCGTCGTCTTGGCTGGGGGATGAGGGGGAACCGGCTATGAGGGTTATAGAGATACTTTTAAAGCGGAACGATGTCAATCCCAATAGTGCTGACAAGAGTGGCCGAACGCCCTTGTCACAGGCGGCGGAGAATGGGCGTAATGGGCCTGTAAAGGCACTATTGGGACACAACAATGTCGATCCCAACATCTCCGACAAGAGTGGCCGAACACCCTTGTCATGGGCGGCGGCGGCGGGGTTGAGGAGTGAGGGGCCTGTAAGGATGCTATTGGAACAGAACAGTGTCGATCCCGACGGCGCTGACAAGAGTGGCCGAACACCGCTTTCATGGGCTGCTGAGAATGGGTGTGAGAAAGTTGTGCAGATACTGTTGGCACGGGACGATGTCAACCCTGACACTGCGGATGAGGACGGTCGAACGCCACTTTCATGGGCTGTTGGGCTGACGATTTGGCCACTGGATACCGAGGAAGGGTATAGGAGGATTGCAAATATATTATCAGGGCAGAGCCACCCCAATCTCTTTGTGGGGGATTCGAAAAGGTATAAAGTGGCAAAGTGTGAAGGGGTTGTGAGACTGCTGTTGGGGCGGAAGGAGGTTGGTCCCGACAGTTTTGACAAGAGTGGCCGAACACCACTTTCGTGGGCTGCCGGAGGGAGGTGTGAGGGGGTTGTAGGGCTGCTGTTGCAACAGAATAATGTTGATCCCAACCGCGCTGATAAGAGTGGGAGAACACCGCTTTCATGGGCTGCTGGGAATGGGTGTGAGAAAGTTGTGCAGATGCTGTTGGCACGGCACGATGTCAACCCTGACACTGCGAATGAAGACGGCCGGACGCCACTTTCATGGGCTGCTGGGCTGGCTATCGGGTCACAGGATGCCGAGGAAGGGTATGAGATGGTTGTGGGGAAACTGCTATGCTATATATCTGTCGATCTCCCGACTGCTGGCGCGGGTGGCCGGGCGCTACCTTCGTGGGCTACCGGGCTGGAGGCTTGGCAAAAGAGTATAGAGAAAGGGTATGAGAGGGTTGTAAAGATACTATTGCGGAACGAGGTCAATCCCAACATCGCTGACAAGAGTGGCCGAACGCCATTGTCATGGGCGACGGAGAATGGTGGTTCGAAAATTATGGAGATGCTATCGCAGTGGAACAACGCTTATCCTGACATGGTTGCCCAGAGTGGCCAAACGCCATTTTCATGCGCTACCGGGAGTGGCACTGAAGGAGTTACCCAGGGGCAAACGGAACCTCATGGCCTCCTTTCTGCATCAGGACCAGTGGAGGAATTATCTGAGCCCTTTGCGGCTGACTCCTCTCCGGTCCCCGAGCCACCCCTCAAAAAGACCCGGCGGTTTTAGTGTACTACTGGCTACAAGTTGTCTCCCCTCGTTTACATGTCCAAAGATCTCTCCCGTTGATTGCTGGTTCCCCGCCCGTGCCTCTCCGGATATGCGCACCCCACTTCCACAACTACTTGTCTCCCAACGGATTTGTTATTGCTTTCTAATAGTCGACTGGCAAGGGGGTGGGAAAGCTATCCATGTTTCTGTAACCAGATAAATATGTCTGTGAGAGCTAGCAAAAGGTTTGGTGTTCTTTTTATTTCTTAGATCTAGCTTGTGGCTTCCTTTATTCTTCGGGCGTCTTGTTATCTCTCACTCACACTCCTATTCCTGCACATCTATCTCGCCTAATTATAGTGGAAGTGTTTTTATCATTTTTCTTCTCCCAAAACTCTACTTCTGGCTCTTCTTGTTACTCTAATAATACTGCATAAATCTCGTCATATTCTAATCTCTACGTTATTAATCTGTAGTGAGAAACGGGAAGGGACGAAAATTGAGAACTGTGGAAATTAAGAGAAGGGACTTACATGTTAATCGTGTTTTGGGGTTTCCTTATTTTTCGGGAGTGGCGTTGGTTGTACTCGAGTATTTGGCTCTAGAATTATTCTGATTTATGTGGAAGGAGCTGCAGCTATAGTACCCGTTTATCAGGCGGGCCGAGCAATCTGTAAATATCCTCGGTGGTCTGTGAAAGAATTGGGACGCCCATCGCTATGTTTTTTCATACTCCCTTGTTTTTACCATTGGCAATTAATATTTAATGGGATAGTGAAGTCTATGGTCATTCCTCTCCTGTGCTTAAAAACCAGTTGATGCTGTCTGGTATGTTCTGGTTAAGGGGTTTTTTTTCTTTTCATGAGTTCAGAAATTCGGAAAGACGCCTCCGTTGATGGACGGGTGAGAGCAGTAACGATCCAAGTGAAGCACGAAGGTTGCAGGGGTGAAGGCGGAAGAAGGGTCTAGCATATGTGCCAAAGGAACAGGAGAACCGACCGGAGTCCTTGCAAAGTATTTCTCTGGTTAAGAGATTACGCAGAATGTTTCTTTCTTTTGGTACTACAGCCGGGGGAACAGGCAAGCAGTTGTGGAACATGCTCGGAAGAAAGCCGCCATGACTCATGAGTGGTGGTCAGTGAAAGGATGGTGAATTTGTTTTGTTTTCATATATACTCCTGTCTTTAGAGTCCGCTTGTCACGCAAGTAAGAAGAGAACGATGTTGGGAGCCATAACTCCCCGCTGCTATCTAGTACCATATTTTCATTCTGTCTAATATCCTACCCTCGCGATCGGGGTATCATACTATGTAATGAGAATCATCCATCAGTGCCGCTTTGGCTAACTATCTCTTCTGTAGCATCTCATTTCGACTCTTGCTCGGTTTTTAATTGTAGAGGCTCAGGTCGGTTTTCCACAGGGCAGGAATGGGCAAGGGTTTGGGTTTGGGGAGTGTGTTCTGTTAGCTCTACGATATGTTGAGGTACGGCTACCCACTTAGATCATGTCTATGGGTTAGGTCTATCATTGGTTGTGCGGGAGTGGGCTTGGCATGGGATTTCCTTTAAGTAGTCTTCTCTCTTGTAC
>Ga0307509_10000576_pt1 | contig 62888 bp, 58 predicted proteins | sample 10_EM_MG_FD_202245 | JGI IMG/M metagenome (GOLD analysis project Ga0307509, IMG submission 202245) | Populus trichocarpa ectomycorrhiza microbial communities from riparian zone in the Pacific Northwest, United States - 10_EM | ecosystem: Host-associated > Plants > Roots > Unclassified | place...
TGGGGCCACGAGCTGATCTGGGCCCACACCGATCGCTACGTCGGAAAGATCCTGCACGTGCGTGCCGGGGAAGCCCTGTCGTTGCAGTACCACCGCCAGAAGGACGAGACGATCATGGTCGTCTCGGGCCGGATGCAGCTCACCTCGTATCTCGAGGGCGAGCAGCCGGTGACCCGCGAGCTCGGGCTCCGCGAGCCGGTCCACATCCCGCCCGGCCTGCGCCATCGCATGGTCGCGATCGAGGACACCGACATCGTCGAGGTCTCGACGCCGGAGCTCGAAGACGTCGTGCGGCTCGAAGATCGCTACGGCCGCACCAGCTGACCGGGCGCGGGTGGCCGCGATGGCGGTGCTACGCTGCGTGTCATGGAGCGCCTGACCTTGACACTCGACGAAGGCACGTCCGGTGGTCTTGCGCGGCACGCACGACGCGAAGGCAAGCCACGCGCGACGCTTGCGCGCGAGCTGATCCGCGACGCGATCGCGCAACGCGACGCACGCCGTCGTGTCAAACGACATCGCGAACCGGTACGGCCAGGCGATCACGGTCATCCCGACGCAGGCCTACAACGCCGAGCGGGCCGAGCGCGCCTACATGGCGGATCTGCGTAAACCTCGATCGACCCTGGCCGAGGCGCGGGTCGCCAATGCCTCGATGATCATGACCTACGACCGACGCCGGGTCGCGAGCCGCGCCGGCAAGGTCTCCGCGGAGACGCTCGAGGACATCGACCGCGCGCTGGCCATCCGTCTCGCCCTCGCACCGCCGTGACCGGCGGAGTGACCCGCACCTTGGACCTGCGCACGACTTCTTCCCGGCCGTCACGTCTAGACGAACATTAGTTATCCAGCCGCGGCCGCCATCGACGCTGGTGCGCGAGCTCGGCGAGGCGGTCCACGGTCGCGCGTGCTACGGTCGCCGCGTGGCCGGTCCGCCGAGCGATGCTGCGTTCGAGGCGCTGGTCGCTCCATACCGCAGCGAGCTCCACGCGCACTGCTACCGCATGCTCGGGTCGGTGCACGACGCCGATGACGCGCTCCAGGACGCGTTGCTCGGGGCCTGGCGCGGGCTCGCCGGGTTCGAGGGCCGCAGCTCGCTGCGCTCGTGGCTCTACCAGATCGCCACGAACGCCTGCCTGCAGCTGATCGCGCGCCAGCCGCGGCGCCTGCTCGCGACCGAGTACCGACCCGCCGCCGCCCCCGACGTCGAGATGGCGGCGCCCGTGCTCGAGCCGATCTGGATCGAGCCCTACCCGCATGAGCCCTCGGCGCGCTACGAGGAGCTCGAGCGCGTCGAGCTCGCGTTCGTCGCGGCGCTCCAGCACCTGCCGGCGACCCAACGTGCCGCGCTGATCCTGTGCGAGGTCCTCGAGCTCTCGGCCGCGGAGGCCGCGGAGCTACTCGCGACCTCGGTCGCGTCGATCACCAGCGCGCTGCAGCGGGCGCGGGCCAGCGTCGCCGAGCGCATCCCGGCGCGCAGCCAGCAGGCGACCCTGCGCGAGCTCGGCGAGCCGGCCCAGCGCGAGCTGGTCCGCGCGTTCGTCGATGCCTGGCACAGGTCGGACGCGGACGCGCTCGTCGCGCTGCTCGCAAAGGACGCCCGGTTCTCGATGCCGCCGATCCCGCTGTGGTTCGCGGGCACCGCCGACATCCGTCGGTTCCTCGCCGATCGCGTATTCGCGACGCAGTGGCGCCTCGTGCCGGTCCGGGCGAGCGGCCAGCTCGCGTTCGCGTGTTACCAGGGTCCGGACTTCGCGCCCGGCGCGCTCTGCGTGGTCACGCTGCGCGGGAGCGAGATCGCCGAGATGACAGGGTTTCTCGACCCGGCGGTCCATGCACGATTTCGGCTCGCCGACCGATGAATTTCGCCGGCCCGGCCGCTCTTACCGGATACACCCCGACAGGAGCGACCGATGAAGAAGACGTATCATGGCAGCTGTCACTGCGGCGCAGTCCGGTTTGCGTGCGAGATCGACCTCGCCGCCGGCACGACGCGCTGCAACTGCCGGTTCTGCACCAAGGCACGGTTCTGGATGGCCTTCGTCCCCGCCGCCGCGTTCCGGATCGAGAGCGGCGGCGAGGCGCTACACGACTACCAATACGCACCGCCCGGCAAGCCGGCGCCGTTCCTCCACTTCGAGTTCTGCGCGCGGTGCGGCGTGCGCAGCTTCACTCGGGGCGGCGCGCTGCCGCAGTTCGGCGGCGAGTTCTACGCGATCAACCTCGCGTGCCTCGACGACGCGACCGATGACGAGCTGGCCGCCGCGCCTGTCAAGTACGCCGACGGCAAGCACGATGACTGGTCGCGCGAGCCCGCGTACCGCTACCTGTGACGGTCCCGGCCGCTGACGTCCCGCGCCCGTGTCCCGATCCCACGGCCGGGGCCGCGACACCAAGCCGCCACCGACGGCTCATGGGCTATTTGCGACTGCGCAAAGACGGATGCGACTGTTTCGCTGGGACTGTCGATCTTCGTCGATAGAACCGGACGCCCGTCGGACTGCTCGTAAGCAAACGAGGCTCAAAGCTTCCATGGGGCCGTCGATGTTCGTCCACGGAGACTTGGAAACGCGTGGCGGCGCCGTCTTGTTCCCCCGGAGCTTCAATGGGGCCGTCGATGCTCGTCGACGGAGACATGCCGGTCACCTCGCTCGCCTAAAAGTCAGCTTGGCGGCTTCAATGGGGCCGTCGATGTTCTTCGACGGAGACGCGACAGCATCCTCGTCGCCAAGACCGAGACGGACGCGCTTCAATGGGGCCGTCGATGTTCGTCGACGGAGACAGCTGTCACGCGACCTGCGACGCAACAACGGGTGGGCGCTTCAATGGGGCCGTCGATGTTCGTCGACTGAGACCGCTGGAGCCCGATGTGGCTCACGCCATTCAGGAGTATATGCTTCAATGGGGCCGTCGATGTTCGTCGACGGAGACTGTGAGCGTGATCGCGCTTTTTGATGGCGCGGCGATCACGCTCTTTGATGGTTCCGGTTCCCGTTCCGGCGCACTCCCAGGGAGAGCGGGAATGGGAAGCGGGAATCAGCGCGCGATCGCGTAGCCGGTCGTGTCCTTGCGGACGCGGCCGGCGGCGACGAGATCGGCGAGCGCCGTGGTCAGCGTCGCGTTCCGGATCCGGCAGAGCTTCCGGATCGCGGCGGCGGTGAGCGGACCGGCAGCCGCTGCGAGCTGCTCTTCGATCTTCTGCTCGGTCGTAGATGCCGACGGCGTCGCGATCGCGGCAACAGCGGCGATCGGTCCGACGCCGTTCCGGTCGAGTGTGGCGAGCGCGACGACGTCGCCGTCGACCGCGAGTTGCAGGGAGACTGCGGCGATCGACGCGGCCGCGCGGTGCTCGACGGACAGCGTGAGCTGTTCGCCGTGGCGCCGCAGGTAGAGGTTCGAGTCGCCCCACGCGTGAAACTCGCTCGAGCCGCGCAGCGCCTGACCAGCTCGCAGCTTGGCGCCGCCTTTGCGCGCGTGGTGGACCAGCACGACGGCGAGGTGGTGACGGCGCTGCAGCTCACGCAGGTACGCGAGCAGCGGCGCGACCTCGCCGGAGATGTTCTCGTCGATACGGTGCAAGCGGACGAAGGGGTCCAGGACAAGGAGCTTGGGCTTGAGCGCTGCGACGGTCTCGGCAAGGGCGTCGCGGTCGCGCTCGACATCAAGGCGCACGGTGGGTGCGGTGATGACGTGGATGTCGAGGTCGGTGAGCACACGCCCGGCCGCGGCGGCGATGCCGGCGAGCCGCTGGCGGACGACGTGGAGCGCGTCCTCGGCGGCGAACAGCAGGACACGACCGGTCTGCGTCGGCGCAAACCGACGCAAGCAAGGCACGCCGCCGGCGACCGAGACGGCCATGTCGAGGGCGAGAAATGACTTGCAGCACTTGGGCTCGCCGCCGACGATGCCGACCGCTTCGTCGCCCCACAGCTCGTCGATGAGCCAGCAGCGCTCCTGTGGGCGCTCGGCGAGTCGGTGCGCCGGCAGGGTCGGCAGGTTCATCGCCGTTTGCCCTGGCTCGATGGCGCCGGTTTCGCCGGTGGCTCGGCCGAGGTCGGCGTGTACGTATCGAAGAAGAGTTTCTCGTCGAGCTGTTTGACCTCGCGCTGTGCGCCGGTGACGAGCAGGTCGCTCGCCATCGTCATGAGCGTGCGGTAGTTGCCGGCGGCGTGCTCGCACAAGGTGGTGACGAGCTCCGGCGTCATCAGCTTCGCCGCGCCCGCCTTCGTCATGCAGTGGCGCAGGCAGTGCTCGAGCTCGTCGGGCGTCGCGCGGTCGAGGTTCAGCTTCACGCGCATTCGGCTCGATAGCGGTAGGAGGTCGTCGGTCCGGAACTTCTCGAGGAGGCGCGTGTCGCCGGCGAGGATTGTTGTGAGCAGCATGTGCGAGTCGAGCCGGGCGCTCGACAGGTGGCGCATCTCGTTGAGCACGACCGTCGACATGTCCTGGGCTTCATCGGCCACGAGCACGGGTCGCACGAGCGCCGCGTCGATGTGCGCCTGCCAGCGCTCGCGCAAGACCTTCGCGCCCGCCCATCGATTGTGCGGCGACAGCTGCACGCCGAAGAGGTCGCCGAGCTCGCGATAGAAGTCCGACACGCCGCTGTGCGGCCGGACCATCACGCCGATCTTGATCTCTCGCAGAGCGCCGAGTCTCTCGACGAGCAAGCGCAGCGCGACCGACTTACCGATACCAGGCGCGCCGGTCACGAGCGCGAAGCCACCCTCGCGCGCGAGGTTCTCGACGCGCCAGCAGAAGCTCTCGATGCGCGGCGCGACGAGCAGTGCCTCAGTCGGCACATCGGGCGAAAACGGATTCCACTTGAGACCAAACAGCGCGAGCAACTTCTTGTTCACGACGCATCTCCTGCGTCGTCGGCATCGCGCTCGGGCTCGCGTGCGCGCTCGTCCTTGGGCAGGTACGCCGGTGGCAGACCGGTGCGCTCCTGCTCGGCGAGCATCCTTGCGAGCAAGGGCGGAATCTCCGGCAGCGCCGCCGCGCTCGCGACCGGCACCGCGAGCGGCTCGAGCGTGCGCCGCAGGCCGTCGGCGTTGGCCGCCTTGTCGAGCGGGTACAGCCGGCACAGCACGGCGCCAGTCCGCTCGTCGACGAGATGGACCCAGCTGAGATCCCAGCTCGCGTAGCGAATCGTCACATGGTCGAGGTGGCGATAGCGCGACGGCAGCTCGAAGCGCCGCGCCTCGAGGCTGATGGTCCCGTCGCTCTTACGCTGCGTGCGCCGCTCCTGCGCGCAAAACGCCTGGCGCAGCGCCTCGCTCGTCGGGCTCGGCAAGCTGACGTCCTTGTCGTCGAGGAAGCGGCGCAGCGGGGTCGTGCCGATCTCGGAGTGGGGCTTGCGGTTGTACCCGCGCTCGACCCACGCCTGCGTGATCTCGTTGAGCCGCGCGAGTGAGAGGTCCGAGACGTTCTCGAGCATCGCGACCAGCCTCCCCTCGAGCTGGGCCCAGAAATTTTCCTGCTTCGCGTTTTGATACGGCGAGTGCGGCAGCGTGAGCTCGTGCAAGATGCCGAGTCGGGCCAGCCCCTGCTCCGTCTCGTCGGCGGTCATCGCCTTGCCGTTGTCGGTCATCAACGAGCGCGGCCGGCCGCGCTTGTGGATCGCCTGCATGAGGCCGTGCACCAGGTTCTCGGTGTTCTCCGCGAAGTACCACTGCAGGTGACACACGAGCCGCGAGTGGTCGTCGAGGATCCCGAGCACGATCGGCGTCACGTACTCGCCGCGGGAGACCAGCACCTTCTTGCTGCCAAAATGGAAGTCGAGGTGCCAAAGCCCATTGACGTACTCGGCCTCGTAGCTGCGGATCTCGCGCTCGTCGAGCCGCTGCTCGGCGCGGCGGGTTCCGTCGGTCGGGGTGCTCGCCAGCTTGCGCCGCTTGGTCAGTCCGACTGACTTCATGTAGCGCCGGACCGTCGCGTACGCCGGCAGCGTGCCGAGCTCTGGCTCTGCCTCGACCCAGGCGGCCAGGTTGTCGTAGTGCAGCTGGTAGCTCCAGCTCCGGTGCGCCGTGTACTGCGCGTGGATCGCTTGCTTGAGCCCGTCGGAGATCGCCGTCTGCCGCCCGATGTCCTTGCGGAGCTTCTTGCGCAGTCGGCCGACCGGATCCGTCGGCGCGTTCTTGGCTCCATAGTACCAGCGCTGGATCGTCGACAGCCCGAAGCGTGTCGGCTGGTTCGTGATCGGGTGCCGCCACCGCTTCGCGGCAAGCTGCTCGAGCGCCGCCTGCAACTCGCCATGCGGCGGCGGGGCGGCGAGCAAGTGGCCCACCACCGAGAAGCGCAGGTTCGCCCATCGTTCGTGTGTCGTTGGTTCGTGTGGTCTGAGTTTCATCGTGACGAGTCGTCTATCGCGACTGCGCTCGTCGAAAAATTACCCTCCTCTGCGGGTCGGCATCTTCGTCGGAGATTCCATCATTGACGTCGATCGGGGATGTACTCGGCCGGCGTCGATAGCGGGGATAGAAAACGCATCAGCCCAGCGAGCTGGTCCACCTCGTCGCCACCGAAGCGTTCGAGCAGCGACCTCGGTGCCGTGGCCGCGTCGACCGCTGGCGAGAACGCCGCCTTCGCCGCCTTCCAGAACGCGCTGTCCACGAATGCCTCCCGCCACCACACCCGCCAGCGCGCCAGCGTCTGCGGGCTCACCCCGAGCTCCGCCCGCAGCCGCTGCATCCGCCATGGTGTCGGGCCCTGCTGCATCGCAGTCGCCAGTACGACGATGATCCCGAGGTAGATCCGCCGGCCCAGGAATCGCGTCGACGCCGGCGTGTGCCGCTTCCGGCACGTCCGCACCGCACACGAGTAGCTGAATCTTGAGTCATATTGCTCGGGTAACTCGATCGACGGTGGCACCCGGGGCTTGCGCGGATATGGCCCGTCGTCGAGCCGGCCGCCGCACACCTGGCACCGGCCGCGCTTGGTCACTGCTGCGAGCTCCTCGTCGAACTTCAGCAGCAGCTCGTAGAACCTGGAATCTCGGAACAGCTTGTGGCACAGGGGAGGCCTCCTTTCACCTGGCGGTGAACGGAGAGGAACTCCCTCGTGGGCTTGAATGGTCAAGTTCTTCGAGGGAGCTTCCGCTGTTTCCCTCGACGATCGTGCTCAGGAAGCCCCGGCTACGCCTCGACGAGCATGTCCATGCTCACTGTGTGGTTGACGATCCCGCGGTCCAGCACGCAGACGCTTCAATGGGGCCGTCGATGTTCGTCGACGGAGACTCGTCGATGCTGGCGTACTGGCGCGGCCGGCGCGCAGGCTTCAATGGGGCCGTCGATGTTCGTCGACGGAGACGCGCGCCGACGCGCTCGACGGCCGTGAAGAGGCGGTGCTTCAATGGGGCCGTCGATGTTCGTCGACGGAGACGCGAGAGCGTGGCGCGGCAGTCGATGCAGTTCCGCGAGCTTCAATGGGGCCGTCGATGTTCGTCGACGGAGACAGGGTCAGACGCCTCTCCGGGCAGATCTTGCGGCTGTGCTTCAATGGGGCCGTCGATGTTCGTCGACGGAGACCGGGTGTTATTGTCGTCGCTCACTCGGCACCTCCGATGCTTCAATGGGGCCGTCGATGTTCGTCGACGGAGACGACTAGGATACGACCTGACATGTCGCCAAACCTCTCGCTTCAATGGGGCCGTCGATGTTCGTCGACGGAGACCCGACGAGCGGGTTCCGACACAGCCTCTGCGGCGCGCTTCAATGGGGCCGTCGATGTTCGTCGACGGAGACCGCCGCGTTGGCTCCGAGCGTTACCCCGCCGCCCATGCTTCAATGGGGCCGTCGATGTTCGTCGACGGAGACGCGCGTATCGACGGCGACGACACGGCCGTCGGGCAGCTTCAATGGGGTCGTCGATGTTCGTCGACGGAGACTGGGACCACGCTGGGCGACGTCCCTGGCCATGCGGGAGCTTCAATGGGGCCGTCGATGTTCGTCGACGGAGACGGGTGTCCTACGACTGCCTCACCCGGCGGGTGGACATGCTTCAATGGGGCCGTCGATGTTCGTCGACGGAGACGCTCCTGCGTCGATTCGGCGCCTCGACGATGATGACGCTTCAATGGGCCGTCGATGTTCGTCGACGGAGACGACTCGTCAAATACCTCCGGCATGCCGTGGCGAATCGAGCTTCAATGGGGCCGTCGATGTTCGTCGACGGAGACCCGTGCCGAGGGCGCGGCGAGCCTGCTGATCCGCCAGCTTCAATGGGGCCGTCGATGTTCGTCGACGGAGACCAACCGCAACTCACGAGTGACCGTCCGGGCACCGGTGCTTCAATGGGGCCGTCGATGTTCGTCGACGGAGACAAGGTCGACTATCTGCAAGAGTTGGCACGCGGTGACGCTTCAATGGGGCCGTCGATGTTCGTCGACGGAGACGCTTGCTAGGCAAGCGACCGCCGAGCGAGTGGCCGAGCTTCAATGGGGCCGTCGATGTTCGTCGACGGAGACTTGGTTCCCTCCAGTTGGTACGGAACCATGGCAGATAGCTTCAATGGGGCCGTCGATGTTCGTCGACGGAGACGCCGCATCGCGACCCAGCGCACCGCCAGTGATCGCTCGCTTCAATGGGGCCGTCGATGTTCGTCGACGGAGACGCGACATCGCGCTCGAGACCGAGCGCCGCGGTGAAGTCGCTTCAATGGGGCCGTCGATGTTCGTCGACGGAGACGGAAACGCACGTGACCGAGACTGTCGTCGACAAAATGCTTCAATGGGGCCGTCGATGTTCGTCGACGGAGACCCGCGTGTACTATCAGGATCAGCGTAGCGCGGGAGCGCTTCAATGGGGCCGTCGATGTTCGTCGACGGAGACGCCGGCGACCTCGCCGTCGATCTCTCGCTCCTCGGCGCTTCAATGGGGCCGTCGATGTTCGTCGACGGAGACATCGGGCATCCCGACCTCGAGCGCGAGCTGTCGATGTAGCTTCAATGGGGCCGTCGATGTTCGTCGACGGAGACTCGGCCGCGAGCTCGGCGAACGGATCGCGCGCGATCGCTTCAATGGGGCCGTCGATGTTCGTCGACGGAGACCCGCAGTCGCGCCGGCAGCAGGTCGCGGTCTCATCACGCTTCAATGGGGCCGTCGATGTTCGTCGACGGAGACTGGCCCATGTCGGCGGGCACGACGAAGCGCAAATCCTTGCTTCAATGGGGCCGTCGATGTTCGTCGACGGAGACATGGCCGAGAGAGCTTGGGTGGCGGTTGCTGTGTACATAGGCTTCAATGGGGCCGTCGATGTTCGTCGACGGAGACATCGTGCCGCTCGCCGGTGACGTCACACGGGGTTCGACGCTTCAATGGGGCCGTCGATGTTCGTCGACGGAGACCAGGAACTCGAGGACCTGGAGTTCGCGGAGTACCTGTGCTTCAATGGGGCCGTCGATGTTCGTCGACGGAGACGATGCGGTCGATGCGGTCGGTACGCCGGGCGAGCCGAGCTTCAATGGGGCCGTCGATGTTCGTCGACGGAGACCCAGCGACGGCAACTGCCAGCAGCCCAGCCTGCTGAAAGCTTCAATGGGGCCGTCGATGTTCGTCGACGGAGACGTGGTCGACCCACGGAGGATGCAAGTGACTATGAGGGCTTCAATGGGGCCGTCGATGTTCGTCGACGGAGACTGCGAATCGTAGCCGGTACAAGGCAGCGCAGATGGCGCTTCAATGGGGCCGTCGATGTTCGTCGACGGAGACTGCGAGGTCATATAGCCTAATGATTACGGATCTTTACGGGTACAATTTCGAGCGGTCTGCCGAATTGGCCTCATCGGCTGTAGCCCGCCGCTGCGCCAAACCAGAATATCAGCGAATTTCATACAGTTACCCTGCGCGAGCGATCAGGCTGCGCCGACTCGCACCTGGCCGCTCGCAAAGCAAATATGTGCTTGACTATTCAATTGTCACACCGCGACTGATCGCGGCGGCGCTCGGAGGAGTGGTCGTCAATGATACCTGAGTCGCGGTCCAGCGGTCCACAATCGAAGGACGATCTGCGCACGACGAGTCGGTGGGCATCACGGCGCCGTAGCGAGCGCAGCGCCGCTCGCGCTCGCTACGGCGCTGACCAGGGGTTCGGTCGGTTCGTGGCCATCGAAGCAGCGGCAGCCGCTGCCGGCGTCAGGGCTTCTTCTTCGGCGGGGCCGAGGCCATCTTCTGCTTGAGTGCCGCGAGGTCGTCCTCGACCGTCGAGACGGCGGGCTTCTTGGCGGCCGGGCGCGCGGTGGTGTGATTGCTAACCGGGGTACCGGCCGCGCGGCGCTTGAGCTCGTCGAGCGCGTCGTCGAGCGTGGGGCGGGCCGGGCCCGACGACCGCGCGCTACTCGCGGTGGCAGATGGTGCGCTGCGGGCGGCTTCGGCAGCGGCCTTGCTGGCGCGCTCGAGCTCCCGCAGCTCGCTGTCGAGGGTCGCCAGCTCGGCGAGCAGCGAGTGCATCTTGGCGCGCTCGCCATCGGCGCGGCGCTCGAGCTGCGCGGCCTCCTCGCTGGCCTCGCCGGCGCCCGGATCGCCGCCGGTAGCTGCGGTCTGCTTCGCGCGGGCCACCCGAGCCTCGTCGGTGAGCTTGGCCGCCATGTCACGCGCCGTGGCCATCGATCGCGTGAGCTCGACGACGCGGCGCTGGACCTCGGTGCGCAGGCGGGCCAGCTCGGCGGCATCCGGCGGTGGCGCGGGTGCGGCGGGCGCCCCGCCGAGATCTTCGAGCTCGCCCGGCATCGCGGCGGTGGCCGCGACGGCGCTGGCCGCGGCGCTCGCCGCGCGCACGCGATCGCGGGTGACGGCCTGCGCGGCGACCCGGCGCTCGTCGATGATCCCGCGCTTGTCGCCGGCGACCGCCGCGACGATATCGGCGACGTTGTCGCCGCCGTCGGGAGTCGGTGGCTGCGGCGTGCCGCCGAACGCCGAGTCGAGCGCCGACGCCAGCAGCAGGAGACCCTTGGCGGCCACCGCGCGCTTGCGGGCCTCGAGCGCCGCGGCAGCCTTCGCCGAGCCCGCGATGTTGTCGTCGACCAGCGCGACCAGCTTGCCGCCGATCAGCAGCAGGCGCGAGACCGCCTCGGGGCGCGGCCGGGCGACGATCACGTCGGCCGCGCGCCACAGGAGCCCGGCATCGCCGGTCGCGCCGAACAGCTTGGCCCGCAGCCCGAGCGCGGGGACCTGGCGGCGCAGCACGGCGGCCGACTCGACGTCGCCGGCCGCGTCGAATAGCCACGTGATCGCGTCGCCGCCCTCGAGCAGCGACAGCTGGAGCGCGAGCTGCCCGGTGAGCTCGGGGCCCAGGCCCGCGACCTCGACGAGCGCGAGCTTGCCTGACAACTTGAACCGCGCGCGCAGCGCCGCGCGATCCTCGCGGCCGGCCTCGGCGAACGCGCGCTCGCCGATCGCACCGACGACCAGGATCCGCTCGCCTTCGACCCCGGCGTCCGCCAGCGCGACCGCGGCGAGGTCATCGACCGCGACGAACCGGTCGGCATCGGTCTGGGCCCAGGCGCTCGCCGGCTCGAGCTCGCCGACCACGGCGATCACCGGGGCGGGGTTCGGCACCTGATCGCGCGCGACGGTCAGCGCGAGCGCGGCGTGCGGATCGAACACCACCGCGGCGTCGGGCGGGCTGACCTCGAGCTCCTTGCGCAGCCGGCGCTCGGCGCCCTCCCCGAGCAGCGCGCGCAGCACGCGATCGGCGACCCCGGCACCACCACCGCCCGCGGCTCCGACGTCGATCGCGCGCACCCGCATGCCGGCGGCCTCGATCGCGGCGAGCACGGGAACGACGGCGGACGACGGCGCCCCCGCAGACGTGACGATCAGGACCTGTGGCTCCATGGCGGCACTACATTATTCACGAGATTCGGCGGCCGGTGACCGCGCAGCACCGAGATCACCGCGTCGGCGCACAGCTGCGCCATCGCCGCGCGGGTCTCGCGGGTCGCCGAGCCGACATGCGGCGCCAGGACCAACCCCGGGCAGCTCAGCATCCGCGGATCGAGCGCGGGCTCGCGAGCGTAGACGTCGAGGCCCGCCCCGAACAGCCGGCGCTCGGTGAGCGCGTCGATCAACGCGGCTTCATCGACGCAGCCGCCGCGGGCGGTGTTGACCAGGATCGCGGTGGGCTTCATCAGCGCCAGCCGCCGGGCGTCCACCAGGTGGCGGGTCTGGGGCACCAGCGGGCAATGCAGGCTCACCGCATCCGCGGTCGCGAACACGGTATCGATCGACTCGCGCCGCGCTGACGGCCCCACGCCGGCGGCTGCCAGATCGACCTCGCGAGGCGCGGCATAGATGACGGTCATGCCGAAGCCGAGCGCGCGGCGCGCCATCGCCTGGCCGATCCGGCCGAACCCGATGATGCCGAGCGTCTTGCCGGTGAGCCCGGTGCCGATCAGCTGGTCGAGCGCCCAGCCCGTCCACGCACCGGACCGCACGAGCCGCTCGCCTTCACCGAGCCGGCGCGCCACCGCCAGGAGCAGCGCGAACGCGAGCTCGGCGGTCGCCTCGGTCAACACGTCGGGCGTGTTGGTCACGCACACGCCGGCGGCCGTCGCCGCCGCGAGATCGATATTGTCGATGCCGACCGCACAGTTCGCGACGACCCGCAGCCGCGGGGCGCGCGCGAGCACCGCCGCGTCGATCCGGTCGAGCAGCAAGCACACGAGCGCGTCCGCGGTGCTGAGATCGACGCCGGCGAGCCCGACGTGGCCGCGCGCCGGGACGTCGACCCGGGTGCCGGGCAGCGCGGCCGCGACCTGACCCGCGAGATCGATCGGAAGAGCCGCGGTCGAGACCACATGCACGGCGTCGAGGATAGCCGAGAGCTCGAGCACGCACGAGGCGTGCTAAGCTCAATGTCGTGAAGTACCGCTGGCTCGCGTCCCTGGTGACCGCTGGGCTCGCGATCCCGGCGCGCGGAGAGCCGGTCACGCGGCCGTCCGAGGCGATGCCCTCGGAGCCGCCCGTGGCCAAGCCCAAGACCGTCGCCGCGATCGCCGAGCCGCGCGCCCTCGATCCCAAGGATCTGCAGACGCTCACCGCCGATCCGGTGCTCGGCAAGGCCGACCGGATCGACGGCGACGAGATCAAGGGCGTGGTCGCGTTCACGTTCGACGATGGCCCCAACCCCGAGACCACGCCGCACGTGATCGACGCGCTCGAGAAGTACAACGTCCCCGCGACGTTCTTCATCGTCACCCAGCGGATCACGGGAACCCACGGTGCCAGCGGCCGCGAGTTGCTGCACCGCGAGATCGACGCCGGGTTCCTGGTCGGCAGCCACTCGGTCACCCACGCCAACCTCAAGCGCGCGGCCACCGGCCAGCTGGCCCGCGAGGTCGATGCGTCGATCCAGACGCTGGCGCTCGAGGCCGAGCGGCCGATCGGCCTGTTCCGGCCGCCCTACGGATCGCTCGGCCCGACGGGCCGCGGCCGGCTCAAGCGGCTCGGCCTCACCGAGGTGCAATGGTCGGTCGACACGCTCGACTGGAAGGCGCACAGCGCCGACCGGCTGCGCAAGAAGGTGGTGTCGATGATCAAGCACGACGACGGCGGCGTGGTCTTGATGCACGACGTCAAGCCGATCACCGCCAAGGTCATCGCCGGCGTGCTCGACGATCTCGAGGCCGAGAACTGTGCCCGGCTCGCCGACCATCGCGAGCCGATCATCCCGGTGTCGATCCATTACTTCCTGAAGGCCGGCAAGAAGCCGCGCGCGATCCCTGCAGTGGTGCAGCAGCGGACCGCGGCGTACCGCGCGGCGCTGCCCGATCGGTGCGCGAAGCGCCCGCAGCCGGAAGCCGGAGAGCCCGCCGCCAAGCACGCCTCGAAGTGACGACCGCACGCTCCCACCCGCCCGCTCGCGGCTTGCCGTTGACATCGAGATCGAACCCGCCTAGTTTCCGCGCGCCTCGGGACCAGGTGGAGTGACGCGCTATGCCGTTGACGTGGGATCTCTCGAGCCCAGGGCTCGCGGTCAGCAGTGGAAGTAGTGGAGAGCTTCCCGCCGCCAGCAGCAGCGGGCATCTGCCGATCAGCACGCCCGAGGTCACCGATCGGGCGCAGCCGTTCGAGCCCGCCGAGTTCGACGTCGACAATGTCCGCACGATCGTCATGGCGTCGGACTACGAGCTTCGGCCGCGGTTCACCGGGCGCAGCCGAGCGCTCGCGCAGCTCCACGAGCTGACCCTCAAGGCGTTCGATCAGCGCGAGCTCGGGTTCGCGGTCGTGATCGCCGAGCCCGGCATGGGGCGCCGCCGCCTGATCAACGAGCTGGCGTCGCAGATCCGCAGCGAGCACCCGGCCATGCGGCTGCTCCGCGGCGTCGCCGATGAGAACGCGCACGCCTACGGCCCGGTCGCGCGCGCCCTGACCGACCGGTTCGGGATCACCGCCGGCGAGGATCCATCGACCAGCCGCGACAAGCTGAACACCGAGGTCGCCGAGGCGGTCGACGCCGAGCGGGTCCCCGAGATCGCCCACATGATCGCGCACCTGCTGCGCATCCCGTTCGAGGATGGTGCGACCGTCGCGCCGGTCGTCGGATCGCAGCAGCGCGTCGAGGCGCGCCTGTTCATGGCGCTCCGCCGGTTCCTCGCCGCCGAGAGCGAGCGCTATCCACTGCTGATCGTGATCGAGCACCTCGAGCAATGCGGCGCCGACACGATCAACTTCCTGCACTATCTCGCGGCGGGGTTGCGCGATCACCGGGTCGCGATCATCGGCACGGCCACGGCGGCGCTCGCCGACAAGCACCCGGCGTTCGGCGAGGGCGATGTCCCGCCGGTCCGCATCGAGATCGGCACGCTGACCCCCGCGGAAGCCGAGGAGCTACTGCGCGAGCTGTGCAGGCAACTCGACGACGTGCCCGCCGTCCTGACCGCACACGTGCAGACGATGACCGGCTCGCCGCGCGCGATCTACGAGCTCGTGCGGCTGCTGCTCGAGACCAACTGCATCGTCCGCGACGCCATGGGGTGGCGGATCGATCACCCGGCGCTGGCGGCGCTCGCCCTGCCCCGGACCTACGAGGACCTGGTCGAGGCTCGGCTCGGCGCGATGGATCCGCGCGATCGGCGCATCCTCGAGATGGGCGCGACGGTCGGCGACACCTCCTGGCTCGATGCGATCCTCGCGCTCGAGCGCCACGCCCACGGCGACAGCGATCCCGATGGGCCCACGCTGGCACAGATCGCCGGCAGCGCCGACCGCAGCCGGCTCGGTGTCGTCACCGCGATCGGCCGCCTGGTCGAGCACGGCTGGCTGGTCGAGGTGCCGCAGTCCTCGGTCAGCGGGGAGCGCGAGCTTCGGTTCGCGAGCTCGCGGCTGTGGTCGTTGGTCTATCACGGGATCGCGGAGCCGACGCGGTGCGGCTACCACGCCGTGGTCGCGCGCTGGCTCGAGCTTCACCCCGAGGGCCAGAGCCCGGCGGCGCAGGAAGAAGTCGCGCGCCACCTCGCGCTCGCGGGCGATGGACGCGAGGCGGCGGTGCGCTACCGCCGGGCCGGCGAAGCCGCGCGAGCGGCGTACGAAAACCAGCGGGCGATCGAGCTCTATGATCGCGCGCTCGCCTGCCTCGGATCGCACGACCTCGGCGCCCGGCTCCAGCTGTGGCACGAGCTGGCGTCGGTCTACGAGCTGATCGGCGACTTCGACGCCGCGCTCGGTGCGTTCGAGCGCATGCTGCGGTTGTCGTGGGTCGCCGCCAGCAAGACCACCGCCGCCGGGGCGTTCAATCAGATGGGGCGGGTGTGGCGCCGCAAGGGTGACGTCAAGCTCTCGCTCGAGTACCTGCAGCGCGGGCTCGAGCTGTTCCGCGGCGCGGGCGACGCGCGCGGGGTGGCGAGCTCGCTCGACGACATCGGGCGCGCGCTCCACATGCTGGGGCGCTACGACGAAGCCGAGGCCCAGATCATCGACGCGCTCGCACGCCACACCAAGGACGGCGACCAGCGCGCGATCGCGACCTCGCTGTCGCGCCTGGGCAACGTGCATCAGGATCGCGGCAAGTACGACGCCGCCTACGCGTGCCATCGCGACGCACTCGAGATCCGTCGCGCCACCGGCGACCGCTGGGGCCAGGTCGTCGCACGCAATAACCTTGCCGCGCTGTCGTTCGATCTCGGCGAGCTGGGGGAGGCGCGCGCCGGCTGGGTCGCCGTGCTGCCAGAGGCCGAGGCGATCGGGGCGCTGCCGCTCAGCGCGCTGGTGCTCACCAACCTCGGTGAGGTCGCACTGGCCGAGCACAAGCTCGACGAGGCGCGCAGCCGGCTCGAGAACGCGCTCGACATCATCGAGGACATCGAGGACCGCGGCCTCGAGTCGGTGTGCTGCCGCCACCTGGCGGCGCTCGAGAAAGCCCGCGGCAACACCACGGCCGCCCGCGACCTCGCCGATCGCGCCCTCGCCGTCGCGCAGCGGGCGGGGCTGCGCGAGCACGAAGCCCAGGCCTACATGACGCTCGGCGACGTGCTGTCGTCGAGCCTCCATGACGAGGACGCGACCGATGCCGGGGTCGACGCGCCAGCCGCGGTCGCGTTCGGCTCCGCGATCGACGTCCTGGCCAGCATCGGCAACGACGCTGTTCTCGCTAAAGCGCTGTTTGTATTCGGCCGCTACAAGGCCGAGAAAGGCGACCACGCCCAGGCCAAGGACATGCTGCGCGACGCGCTCATGATGTTCAGCAAGCTCGGGCTCGAGCGACCCTCGAGCGAGGTCGAGCGGTTGCTGGCGTCGATGAATTGACTCCGCTTCGCGCTCCATATCGCGGACTTGAGAGTTGCCAATGGGTGGCCGACCCGGCATGGTCTGGGTCGCAGCGATGATCTGGTTTTGGCTCGGTTTCTTCGCGCTGGTCGCGCTGCTCTTGTTCCTCGACCTCGGTGTTCTTCATCGGAAGGCCGCCGAGCCGTCGCTCAAGAGCGCCGCGTGGTGGACCGTGGCGTGGGTCTGCCTCGGCCTCGCGTTCGCCGGCGCCGTCTACCTCATCTACGAGAACGGGTGGCTCGGCGCGGAGATGAAGGGCGCGACGGCGCTCGATCTCGGAGGCCCGGGCGGGGGCAGCGACGCCGCGATCACATACGTCTCGGCGTACCTGCTCGAGCAGGCGCTCTCGATCGACAACATCTTCGTGATGTCGCTGCTATTTCGCAGTTTTCGCGTGCCGGTGAAGTACCAGCACCGCGTGCTGTTCTGGGGGATCCTCGGCGCGATCGTGTTCCGGATCGCGATGCTGGGCGGCGGTGCGTATCTGGCGACCCGGTTCACCTGGGTGTTCTATGTCTTCGGCGCGTACCTCGCGTGGCAGGGCATCAAGCTGCTGCGCGAGGACGACAGCGACGAGGGCGATCGCGACAAGAGCCTGGCGGTCCGGACGCTCCGCCGGTTCGTCCGGATTGTCGACGGTGACCACGGCGGCAAGTTCACGGTGCGAGTCGATGGCCGGCGCGCCCTGACAACGGTCGCGGTGTGCCTCGTGGTGATCGAGCTGACCGACATCGTGTTCGCGCTCGACTCGATCCCCGCCGTGCTGTCGGTGAGCCAGGACACCTTCATCATGGTCACGTCGAACATCTTCGCGATCATGGGGTTGCGCTCGCTGTACTTCGTGCTCGCCGGCGCGATGTCGAAGTTCAAGTATCTCAAGCTCGCGCTCGCGGTGCTGCTGATCGTGATCGGCGCCAAGATGATCGCGCACGACTTCTATCAGATGTCGCACGCGGTCTCGCTCGTGCTCATCGCCGGCATCATCGGCGCCGGCGTGCTCGCTTCGGTGCTCTCGAATCGCCGCGCCGATGCGGCCGCCGCAGCGGGCGAATAGGTCACGGCGCCACGGAGCTTCGCGGCGCGGCGATGCTCCCGCGAAGCTCGTCGAGCTGCGCGCGACCCTCGCGCCAGCGGCCATGGCCTGAGTCCGGATTGATGTGCCCGGCGCGGGACAGCACGGTCAGTCCGGCGCCCCAGTCGGATGCCAGCTGCTGGGCGTACGCCAGCGTCGCGTACGGATCGTCGTCGGATGCGATCAAGCGCGCCAACATCGGGAGGCGATCGCGCGGCGCCCGGGCGAACTCGCGCACCGCGTCGGGACAGTCCCCGCGATCGAGATCCGGCGGCGCGACGAGCAGTGCACCGCGGACCGCACGGCGGGAGGTCGCCGCCCAGAACGCGACCGTCAGGCATCCCAGCGAATGCGCGATCAGGATCGGAGGCGACGCGGCGTCGCGGATCGCGCGATCGAGTGCCCGCACCCAGCCCGCGCGGGTCGGTAGATCCCAGTCCGGCATCTCGACGCGGCGCGCGGCATCGAGCTCGCGCTCCCAGTGGCTCTGCCAGTGATCGGGGCCGGAGCCGTGCCAGCCGGGAACGATCAGGTATGGCACGCGATTCCTTTCCATTGGACTAATATCCGTTATATTGGATTCGGGTGTCAAGGTCACGCCTCTCGATCGACCCCCCAGGAGCCTCCATGTCGAATCACCATCGGACCCGGGTCGTCGTGATCGGCGGCCTCAGCCGCGCAGGCGAGTTGTGGTCCCGCGCCGGCGACTCGATCGGCGTCGAGCTCGAGCACCACGACGGCCGGATCCGCGGGCGCGGCGCGCAGGAGATCACCGCGGCGGTTCGCCGGGCCGATGTCGTGGTGATCATCACCGATCCGAACAGCCACGGCGGCGTGGCCGTCGCGCGCCGCGCCGCCGTCCTGGCCGCCCGCCCTCACCTGCTGGTCAAGCGCCTGCGCCCCAACGGCCTGGCCGCCGTGCTCGCCGACGCAGCCGCCTTGGCGCGGCCGCCCGAAGCCCGGCCGTGATCGGGCCGAAGGGCTGGAACGACGGGCGCTCGTCACCGCACCAGGACTAGCATCTCGGTCGCCATGACGTCCTCGGCCCACCGTCGCTTGTAGTCCATCTCGGTGCCCAGGTCGTAGCGAGCGACACCGTCGTCGCATAGCTCGACGACCTGGTGGTACTGCAACAGCCCACCGATCCCGAGCGCCGCGTGGTCGTCGTCGTAGGAAAACTGCAGCCCGCGGTATTCGCCTTCGAACACCGCCCCGAAGATGTAGCCGACGTCGCGGTCGGCCACGCGCGCGAACACGGTCCGCTGCTGGTGCTGCGCGCACAGCCGCGGCAGCATCAGCTGGTAGAACGTACGCATCGGCCCCGCCGAGATCCCGACGCCGTCGCGGGCCTTCCAGCTCGCGACCTCGATCTGCTGGATCCGGTCGTACAGCGCCGCGGCGTCGCCCGGCAGCTTGCCACGCACCGACTCGAACACCACGCCGGCCTGGGCCGCGACGCGCAGCGACTTGCGCAATGACTTGCGCAGCTCCCGCGACCGGCGAGAGAGAAAGCCGTCGACCCCACCATCGAGGCTCGCGACGTGGCGCACCGTAGGCGTGCCGCGGCGGCGCTCCCAGCGCGGCGGCAGCACCCGATCGAGCGCGCGGCGCTGCGGGCCGTCCGCGGTCAGCCCGGAGAAGATCGCCAGCTGCCAGTCGCGGCGCTGGGCGAGCGTGGTCACGACCTCGGCGACGATCGCGGCCGGATCGCGGCCGATCAGGGGCGCCGCGAGCCCCCACGCCAGCTCGAGTGGCTCGATGTATGGAAATCCGGCAGGGTGCATCCCACGCATCGCGGCGAAGTAGCCACTGGTGCCGGCGAACGAGAACGGCGTGCGCGCAGGCATCAGCGCGCTGGCCGCGGCGAGGATCCATGCGCTCGATGAGCAAAACCGATCGATCGCCGGTGTGGCAGCAACTTCACGATCGAAGTCATCGGCGACCGCCGCGATGTCGATCGGATCCACCCCCGTAGCCTAGGGTGTAACGCCCGGCCGCGCTCCGGCGACCGTGACGAAACATCGCCGCGACCGATGTGATCTCCACGCGCTCGATAATTTGCAATACTGCGGGCATGCGTGCACTTGCGGTGGTGCTTGCCGGCTCGCTGATCGCGGCGGGTTGTGCGGCCAACAGCTATCAGATTCCGCCCGGCGAGCTGGCGCGGCTCGCGCAAGTGCCACCGGAGCAACGCGGTCAGCACGTCCGCGTCATCCAGGAGGTCATGGGAAGTGACGTCCCGCCCGCTCCGCCGGTGACCGGCGAGACGCAGATCCTGATCGTCCCGCAGATTTACATCAGCGGTGGCGGCGGTGGGTATGGCGGCAGGCACGGCGGCGGCATCCCCGGTGGTGGTGGCAAGGTCGGTGGCGCCGGCAATGACGCCAAGGCGGCCGCCGTCGCGATCCTGGTCGTCGCCGCGACCGCGCTGGTCACGGCCGCGGTGATCGAAGGCTCGCGGTTCGACGGCTACGCCCAGCTCCACCCGATGCAGCCGGTCCACCTGATCGGCAAGGACGGCAACTACACCGTGATGCCGCTGGCGTGGATCGACGCACGGGCCGCCGCGTGGACCGACACCGCGGTGGTGCGCTCGACGGAGGGCCCGTGGCTGCAGCTCGAACGTGCACCGCTGTCGCGGCGAGGGCTCACGTACGGCATGTACGGCGGAACCGGCTCGCTGCGCTCGGCGGATGGCAGCCTCGCGCTGGGACCCGCGTGGACGGTGCAGCTCGGCGGGTTCCCGACCCAGCAGCTCGGCATCGTGGCCTCGGTGTTCTTCGGCTGGCGCGACAACGCGTACAACGCCACGCTGTTCGAGACCCGCACCACGGCCGAGCTCCAGTATTTTCCGGTGCAGGTGGGGATCTTCCACGCCGGGCTGTACGGCGGTGGCGGCGTCGCGCATCGCTTCGAGGACGCGATCAGGCTCGCCGGCGACCGCGTCGTTGCGGGCGACGAGACCACCGGGGCGCTGGTCGGCGGTGCGATGTTCCAGCTCGACGTCAACACCCGGATCGCGCTGACCGCGCGGCTCGGCCTCGCGTTCGCGCACGACGAGCAGATGCGCGACGTGCTCGTTGGCATCAGCGTCTATTGATCGCGCGATTCGCGATCCAGGATCACCCACCCCGGCGTGCTGTGGCACCTTCGGTGCGAGCCATTCAGAGTCTCGCCGAGCCGTACGTGTACGTTCGATTGTAGGGTTCGCCACCGCAGTTTCCGACGGCGTACCGTGCGCGGATCACGGCGCACCGCTCGCTGAAGAAAGCTCGCACCACGCCACAACATTACATTGTGAATGTACTCGTGAGTCTCGATCAACGGTGGTAGGATTGGAATCGGACAGTGAGCAGTAACGATGAGCAAAGATGAGGAAGATCGACCCCGCGCGACCTTCACCTCCAGCGACGAAGGCACCCCGGCGGACTGGGAGATCATCGGCGCCGGGTTCGTCCGGTTCGCCAGCGAGCTGCCCGACCGCGTGCTCGCGCACCTCGGGCTCCTGGCCTACGGATTTTCCGGATTCCCGGTCGACCGGCTGACCCATTCGCTGCAGGCCGCGACCCTCGCCTACGAGGACGGGCGCGACGACGAATACATCGTCTGTGCGCTGCTCCACGACATCGGCGACTCGCTCGGCGCGTACAATCACCCGGACGTCGCCGCGGCGATCCTCCGGCCGTTCGTGTCGGACGAGAATCTCTGGATGGTCGAGAAGCACGGAATCTTTCAGAGCTACCACGCGCTGCGCCACGTCACGGATCACGACATTCGCGACTCGTTGCGGACACACCGCTACTTCTGGCGCGCCGAAGAGTTCTGCGCCAAGTACGACAGCCGCGCGTTCGACCCGCGACGGGTGACTCGGCCACTGACATTCTTCGAACCGATGGTGCATCGGCTGTTCGCGCGACCGCGGCGCTCGCACTGAGGTTTGCGGCGATTGCGGCGACTACCTATCTGGCGGTCAACTCCAAAGATCACGACTCACGACAGATCACGACTCGCGATCTCCGGACGTGACGATCACTTCTGATACTTCGCCTTCCACTCGTCGTACGGCATGCCGTAGACCAGCTCGCGGGCCTCCGGATCGCTGAGCTCCACGCCGCGCTCGATCGCCGCCGCGCGATACCACTTCGACAGGCAGTTGCGGCAGAACCCGGCGAGGTTCATCACGTCGAGGTTTTGTACATCGGTGCGCTCGCGAAAATGCTCGACGAGGCGGCGAAACGCCGCGGCTTCGATCTCGACGCGAGTGGGTTCGGGGATCGGTGTCGCCATCCGCTGGGTGTAGCGCGGCGCGCGTGCTATGTCAGCGCGGTGTCGGTGACCGAGATCGTTTTTCGCGACACCGCATTCCACCTCGTCGGTACCGCGCACGTGTCGCAGCGCAGCGTCGACGAGGTCCGGGCGGTGATCGCTGGGGTGCGGCCCGACGTCGTGTGCATCGAGCTCGACCGGACGCGCTACGAGACGCTGACCAAGGCGAACGCGTTTCGCGATCTCGACGTGATCAAGGTCGTGCGCGAAGGCCGCACGCTCTACCTGCTCGCACACCTCGCGCTGGCCTCCTACCAGCGCCGGCTCGGGGCAACCCTGGGCATCAAGCCCGGTGCCGAGCTGCTGGCGGCGATCGACGCCGCCACGGCGGCTGGCATCCCGATCGAGCTGATCGATCGCGATATCAACGTCACGCTCAAGCGCACCTGGCGAAACCTCGGGCTGTGGAAGCGTTCGACGCTGCTGGCGTCATTGATTGTCGGGTTCGGACCCGACGACCAGGCCGAGCCCGGCACCCCGATCACCGAGCAGACCATCGAGAACCTCAAGGAGCCCAAGGCGCTGTCCGAGATGCTTGCCGAGCTCGGCCGGGCGGTGCCGCAGATCAAGGCGCCCCTGATCGACGAACGCGATCAGTACATGGCGTCGAAGCTCGGCGAGGCCGGCAACGTCCGTCGCACCGTGGTCGCCGTGGTCGGTGCTGCGCACGTGCCGGGGATCCAGGCGAGCTTCGGTGCGCCGATCGATCGCGCGGCGCTCGACCGCGTCCCGCCCCCGTCGATTGCGTGGCGCGCGATCAAATGGCTGGTGCCGATCCTGTTCCTCGCCGCGCTGGTCTGGGGCTGGCGGCGCAGCGACATGACCAGCTTTCTCCACATGATGCTCGCCTGGATCCTGCCGACGTCGATCGGCGCCGGCGCGTGCACCCTGCTCGCCGGTGGCTCGCTGCTCTCGGTGCTGTCGGCGATCGTCGTGTCGCCGATCGCCGCGATCCATCCGCTGCTCGGCACCGGCATGGTCGTCGGCGTCGTCGAGGCGTGGCGCCGCCGGCCGAGCGTCGCGGACTGCGAGCGGTTGCCGGATGACATCCAGAGCCTTCGGGGGTTCTGGCGCAACCCGGTCACCCGCATCCTGCTGATCGCCGTGGCGTCGGGCCTCGGCACCGCCGTTGGATTCTGGGTCGGCGTCGGCTGGGTCGCAAGCCTCCTGTAGTCCGCTGTGGCCGCAAAACTCCGCGTCCGCGGCGGGTCAACCAGTGCTTGATGTTGCGGCGGGGCTCGGCCATCCTTTCCGCACCATGAAGAAGCTCTCGATCGCTGCCGCATTGTTGTCGCTCTCGATCGCTGCCCCGGCCTTCGCGTGCCCGGAGGGCCACGACCAAGCCCCGAGCACGGCCGAGACCGCCAAGCCCGCGGATCAGGCGACCGCCAAAGCCGACAAAGCCAAGGCCGCCAAGCCCGCCGACAAGGCCAAGGCCGCCAAGCCCGCGCCGGCCCCGGCTGCCAAGCCCGCCGACAAGGTCTCGCAGCGCTAGTCGCTCGGTGCGTACGCCGCACCCGAGGTACCTCATGGCAGCGCATCGGCGCACCGATCCGGACTCCGCCAGGAGTGAGCGGCTCGTCGTATCGAGGCTGCGCACGATGGTCGCGGTCCTGACCGCGCTCAGCGTGGCCGCTGCCGCGCTGGGCTACTTCCCTCGTGGCTTCATGATCACTGATCGCGACTACGTCGATCACATCGTGCCGGCCGGCGGGAACCGGCTCGCGGCCTATCTCCTGCTGCTGATGATGCCGGGCCTCATGGTGGTGCAGCGACCGCGGTGGCGAGAGATCTTGCTGTGGATTCTGTGGGCCGTTCCGCTCACGGCGGCGACGCTGGCGCTGGCCAACGACGGCAGCCGGTGCGCATATCCAGCGCAGCATCTGCTCGGGCGCGCCGATTGTGGCTACGAGTGGGCGTGGCCGCTGCCCGCCGGCTGGATGACCTACACGCTGGTCGGAACGGTGCTGTTCGGGATCGCCGTGGTGATTCCGCTGATCCGCTCGACCCACCGAACGCAGCGATCTCCCCGCGCCGTGAAGCTACCGGCCGCGCGGATTCACCGCCCCTGATCCACACGCGACGGCGTTCCTGACGCTGGCGCTGCCCCGCGCGTGAGCCGAACCGACGTCATGATAGGCTGAGCCTATCAGATCTATAGATCAGCAGCGTTTGACTTATAACCGTACGAAGCCCAAGGTGACTCCATAAAAAGGAGTCACAGAATGCTGACCGTCGGAGATACGTTTCCATCGTTCGCTGCCAAGGCCGTTGTCGGCCTCCAGCAAGGCAAAGAATTCGCAGACCTGTCGAACCAGAGCTTCGACGGCAAGTGGAAGGTCTACTTCTTCTGGCCCAAGGACTTCACGTTCGTCTGTCCGACCGAGATCGCCGCGTTCGGCAAGCTCGACCGCGACTTCACCGATCGCGACGCGCAGCTGCTCGGCGTGTCGACCGATAGCGAGTACGTCCACCTCGCGTGGCGCAACCAGCACCCCGATCTGAAGGAGCTTCCGTTCCCGATGATCGCCGATATCAAGCGCGAGCTCTCGCAGGCGCTCGGGGTGCTCGACAAGCAAGAAGGCGTTGCGCTGCGCGCGACGTTCATCGTCGACCCCCAGGGCGTGATCCGGTTCGCGTCGGTCAACGACCTGTCGGTCGGCCGCAACCCGGCCGAGGTGCTGCGCGTGCTCGACGCGCTGCAGACCGACGAGCTCTGCCCCTGCAACTGGCGCAAGGGCGAAGCCACGCTCAGCGCCGCGTAAAGGAGACCCATGTCGACCACGTCGATGGATCGTTTGAAGGATCGGCTCCCCGATCACGCCAAGGATCTGCGGATCAACCTCGGCGTGGTCGCGGGTGCAACGGCGCTATCGCCTCAGCAGGCGTGGGGGACCGCGGTCGCGGCCGCGCTGACCTCACGCAACGCCGAGCTCATCGCGGCGGTCGACGAGGCCGCCGCCGCGCATCTCTCGCCTGAAGCGCTCACCGCCGCGCGCGGCGCCGCGTCGATCATGGGGATGAACAACGTGTACTACCGCTTCCTCCACATGATGGGCGACGCGTCGGAGTACCCGCAGATGCCGGCGCGGCTGCGCATGCAGATCATCGCCAAGCCCGGGGTGGACGCGCTCGACTTCGAGCTGTGGTGCCTCGCAGCGTCGGCGATCACCGGCTGCGAGATGTGCGTCAAGGCGCACGAAGCGTCGGTGCGCGAGAAGCGCGGCAGCAAGGAGCAGGTCCACGAGGCCGTGCGGATCGCGGCGGTCCTGCATGGCGTCGCGCTCACGCTCGACGGCACTGCGGCGCTCGGCCCCGCCGCTTAGGGGCTGGAACTAAATAACGCGGTCATTTTTCGGCATTCCTCGACGAGAGAGGCACCGAAACGACCAGGTTAAAGAGATCCAGCCTCTTAGCACCCGCGACGCTGGCCTGTTCGGCTCAACCGGTTCGCCCGGCGTCGAGAGGTAACGCGCTCCGACGAGTCGCTTTGGCCCGTCGGGGTGTTGCGCTACTGTGTGGCGATGTCGGCAGCGATCCTCCGTTTTCACTACACTGACAAGGGCGGCCGGAACGGAATTCGCGCGACGCCGACCTGGCGGTTCCGCTCCAGCAAGCCGCCCGGGCCTCATCCGACCGGGGCGTACTTCACGAATCTCGATGAAACGACCCCATACCTTGCCGCCAAGCTGTGCATCCCGCGGCGCAAATTGTCGCATTGCTTCGTGTTTGCTGACGACCGCGGGCTCAAACAACTCGATGGTGGCCGCGGGCGCTACGAGTTCTATTCTGATGGCGACTATCACGTCGAAACGGACCGCCAGACCCGCCACGGAGAGACCTCGCTATGATCGGCGGCACCGATATTATTCTCGAGAACCTCGGCCTGGACGCTGGTGAAGCGCTCGACCTCGTAGCGCGAATTGCCAGCCGGCAGTGGGGCCAGGCTGTGTTTGTGGACGCGCAGTCGGGGCGCCGCTTCGACTCGTTCGCCAGCGCAGCGTTTGGTTCGCTCTCCGAGTTGTTCGTGTTCCGCGACGAGAACGCCCGGCAAGCATGGGAGCGCGATGGCCTCGAAGCAGGTCACGCCGATACCATGGTCTACGCCATCGCTGGCGACGAGCAGCTGACCCTGGTGATCGCAGATCCGGATGCGGCGACGCTGCGCACCGTGATCGCAGAGCTCAAAGATTCGCTCGCATTCGGTACGCCGCGAAGCACCTGGCAGTCTCGACGGAGCGCTGCGTGACTGATACCGCGGATTGGCCACTGCTCCTCGATGTGTTCCGCGACGCGGGCCTCGACCGTGTGCTCGGTTCGAACCGCGACGTCGTCTTGTCGCGGCTCGGAGATGTCCGTGGTTGCCATGCGCGCACGCTTGCAGGGTTACCGCGCGAAGCTCAGGTGCCGGTACCTACCGTCGCCGAGCTCGTGCGCGAGTATCAGCGCAATCCGCACCGGGTCGCGCCGGTTCTCCAGGCACTTGCCTACAACTGCTCGCCCCCGATGTTGGCGATGATGTGGATGGTTCAGATGGGCGCGCGCGTGGACGCGGTTGACTACAAGTTCGAGCGCGGACAGTTGTCCAGGTTATCCGTCAAGCTCGAGTTACCCGACCGTGCCAGCTATGTCGAGTTCGAGTCTACCGAGCACTGGGATCTCGCGGTGCTACGTTTGGCGGGCATCTCGAAAGGCGACGGTCTTCCTCTCATCGAGAGCTTCTATGCGCTGCGTTGACTGAACAGACAGCGACTGTGCGACCGATTACCGAGATGGCGCCCGAGCGGACCGATTCGCGCGCTCACCTCGAGCTCAGCTGGCGAACGCCATGTCGACGAACGCCTTGGCGCTCGCCGGCCGATCACCCGGGGCCTTGGCGAGCGCGGCGAGGATCGCGCCGTCGAGGGCGACCGACACGTCCTTGCGCAGCTGGCGCGGTGACATCACCGGATCGGAGAGGTGCGCAAAGCCGATCGCGATCGCGTTATCGCCCACGAACGGCGGCCGCCCGCACACCAGATGATACGCCAGCGCGCCGAACGCGTAGATATCGGTGCGCGCATCAACGGCCTTGCCGCGGACCTGCTCGGGCGCCATGTAGTGCGGCGTGCCGAGGATCGCACCGGTGGCCGTGAGGCCGTCGGCGACCGCCTTCGTGGCGAGGCCGAAGTCGATGATCTTGATCATGCCGCGCTCGCCGACCAGGACATTGCTCGGCTTCAGATCGCGATGGATCACGCCCGCCATGTGGGCGGCTTCGAGCCCGGCGCCGATCTGGATCAGCATGTCCTGGACGTCCTTGAGCGGAACGACCCCGCGCTGCGCGATGACCTCGGTGAGCGTGCGGCCGGCGAAATACTCCATCGACAGATACAGCAGGCCCGGGCGCGCCTCGCCGAGATCGTGGATCCGGATCACCGAGGGCGACGACACCTTGCGCGCCGACGCCGCCTCGCGGCGAAACCGGGTCACCATGGCGGCCTCGTCGGCGGCGAACGCGCTCGAGATGACCTTGAGCGCGACCAGCTCGCCGAGCACCTCGTCGTCGGCGAGGTACACCGCGCCCATGCCGCCCTTGCCGAGCAGGCGCTGCACGCGGTAGCGCTGGGCGAGGATCTGGCCAGGCTCGAGCGAGGTGCTCAGCGGCGGCGCCGGGCGCGTTCCGGCATGCGCGGTGGCGGTGCGATCCAGCGCGACGGGAGTCGACTTCGACGTCGCGCGCGGTGGGGGCGACGGAACGGCGAACACAGGTGCGGCGTCTGGCGCTGCGTCACCGGGTGCGGCGGTCGCAGGGGCTGACGCACCACGGGGGCCGCCCGGGCTACTTCCGGGACCACTGCCCGATCCGGTGTTCGGCATGATCGAGCGATGCTCGTCGATCATCTTGGCGAGCTTCTGGTTGAGCTCGAACTCGACGCTACACACGATCGATTCGAGGTTCTCGACCCGCTCGCGCAGCCGCCGGTTGTCGTCGGCGAGCCGCTTACTGTCCTGGTTGCCCCCGGTCCTCGCCTCGAGCTCGAGCTTGCGTTCCTCGATCCGGTGGCGATTTCGCAGATAGACTATCGCCGGCCCAATGCCGAACGCGCCGAGCACCGCAACCAGACCCGTGATGTCCATCAGCTATAAGCCTCCAGCGGTGGGCATGAGCAGATCAAGTTGCGATCGCCGTAGGCATTGTCAACCCGCGAGATCGGTGGCCAGTACTTGTGCGTGCGCAGCCACGCCGCGGGGAACGCCGCTTGCTCGCGCGAATACGGCCGGTCCCATTCGGTGCCGGCGACTGCAGCGGCGGTATGCGGCGCATTCTTGAGCGGGTTATTGGCGCGGTCCATCTGGCCCACCTCGATCGCCGCAATCTCCTGGCGAATCGCGATCATCGCCTCGCAGAACCGGTCGAGCTCGGCCTTGGACTCGCTCTCGGTCGGCTCGACCATGAGCGTCCCCGGGACCGGGAACGACATCGTCGGTGCGTGGAAGCCAAAGTCCATGAGGCGCTTGGCGATGTCCTCGACCTCGATCCCGGCGGTCTTCTTGAATCCGCGGCAATCGAGGATCAGCTCGTGCGCCACGCGGCCGTTCTGGCCCGAGTACAGCACCGGGAAATGGGGATTCAAGCGGTGCGCCAGGTAGTTCGCCCCGAGGATCGCGACCTCGGTCGCGCGCCGCAGCCCCGGCTCGCCCATCATCGCGATGTACGCGAACGAGATCGGCAGGATCGACGCAGAGCCCCACGGCGCCGCCGACACCGCGCCGACCGGCTGGGCGCCCTCGGCCGCGAGCGGGTGGCCCGGCAGGTACGCCGCGAGGTGCTTGGCGACCGCGATCGGCCCCATCCCCGGCCCACCCCCGCCGTGCGGGATGCAGAACGTCTTGTGCAGGTTGAGGTGACAGACGTCGGCGCCGATCTCGCCGGGTCGGGTCAAGCCGACCTGCGCGTTCATGTTGGCGCCGTCCATGTAGACCTGGCCGCCGTGGCGATGAACGATGTCGCAGACCTCGCGGATCGTGGCCTCGAACACGCCGTGGGTCGACGGGTAGGTCACCATCAGCGCGCCGAGCTGCGACTCGTGCTTGGCCGCCTTGGCGCGCAGATCCGCCATGTCGATCGTGCCATCGGCCGCCGAGGCCACGACGACGACCTGCATGCCGGCGAGCACCGCGGACGCCGGGTTGGTCCCGTGCGCCGATTGCGGGATCAGGCAGATCGTGCGGTGCGCGTCGTTGCGGCCGCGGTGATACGCGCGGATCGCGAGCAGCCCCGCGTACTCGCCTTGCGCGCCGGAGTTGGGCTGCAGCGACACCGCGGCGAACCCCGTGATCTCGGCGAGCCAGGCCTCGAGCTGATCGAACATCGCCCGGTAGCCGCCCCACTGCTCGGCCGGCGAGAACGGGTGCATGCGGCCGAACTCGGGCCAGGTCACCGGCAGCATCTCGGTCGTCGCGTTGAGCTTCATCGTGCATGACCCGAGCGGGATCATCGACGTGGTCAGCGACAGATCCTTGGTGGTGAGCCGGTTCAGGTAGCGCAGCATCTCGTGCTCGGCGTGGTAGCGATGAAACGTCGGGTGGGTCAGGAACACCGAGGTCCGGCGCAGCGCGAGCTGCGGCAGCTCGGTCGCCTGGACCAGCGCCGCGATGTCGAAAGGAAGCTCGTCGTGGCCGAGCGCGAACGCCTCGAGCAGATCATGGACGTCGGTGTGGCTCGTGGTCTCGTCGCACGACAGCCCGACGCCGTCGTCGTAGCGCCGCAGGTTGATCCCGCGGTCGATCGCGCGGGCGAGCACCTGGGCCTGGGTGTGGGCGTCGAGGTCGATCCGCAGCGTGTCGAAGTGGGCGCCTGGCCGGACGTGCAGCCCGAGCTTGGCGAGGCCGGCCGCGATCACTGCGGTGAACCCGCGGACGCGCTCGGCGATCCGGACCAGGCCTTCCGGCCCATGATAGACCGCGTACATCGACGCCATCACGGCGAGCAGGACCTGCGCGGTGCAGATGTTCGATGTCGCCTTCTCGCGCCGGATGTGCTGCTCGCGGGTCTGCAGCGCGAGCCGCAGCGCGACCTTGCCCTTGGCGTCGCGCGACACGCCGATGATCCGGCCCGGCATCTGGCGCCGGAAGTCCTCCTTGGACGACAGGAACGCGGCGTGAGGGCCGCCGAACCCCATCGGAACGCCGAATCGCTGCGCGCTGCCGATCGCGATGTCGGCGCCGAGCTCGCCCGGCGGCACCAGCACGGTGAGCGCGAGCAGATCGGTCGCCATCACGACCGCGGCGCCCGCGGCGTGGACCTCGGCGATCAGCGCGCGGTAGTCCTCGACCCGGCCGTCCGTGGTCGGATACGACAGCAGCACGCCGGCGACGTCGGGACCGAGCGCCGCCGCGAGCTCACGGACCGTGCCGACCCGCAGCGCGATGCCCAGGGGCTCGGCGCGCGTCCGCATCACGGCGATCGTCTGCGGGTGGGTCTCGGCCTGGACCCAGAACACCGCGCGCCTGGTGACGTCACCGCTGCGGGCGTGCTCGACGCACATGTTCATCGCCTCGGCCGCGGCGGTCGCCTCGTCGAGCAGCGAGGCGTTCGCCATCGGCAGCGCGGTGAGGTCCTCGATCATTGTCTGGAAGTTGATCAGCGCCTCGAGCCGGCCCTGCGAGATCTCGGGCTGATACGGCGTGTACTGCGTGTACCAGCCCGGATCCTCGAGCACGTTGCGCAGCACGACCGGCGGCGTGATCGTGTCGTAGTAGCCCTGACCGATGAACGATCGCAACACGACGTTGTCGGCGGCGAGGTTCTTCATCTCCTCGAGCAGCTCGTGCTCGCCGAGCGGAAGGCGCTCGCCCAGCGCCAGCGGCTTGGCAAGCCGGATCGCGGCGGGGACCACGGCGGTCGCGAGCTCGTCGAGGCTGCGATAGCCAAGTGCGGCGAGCATCTCGGCGATCTCGGTGTCGGTCGGCGAGATGTGGCGGCGCGCGAACGTATCGGAAGAAGCCAGAATATCGGACTGCACCGGCGCACCCTACCGCGGGGGCATGACGTTGAAAACACCTCCGCGCGCGGCCCGCGCGTCGTCGGTCGGCGCCGATCGCCGGCTCAGTAGACGACCGCGAGCGTGGCCGTGCCGCCGAGCGATCGGTCGGTCATCCCGGTGACCTCGGTCGCGTTGCCATCGGGGTTCGACAGCGTGCCGTTGCCCTTGAACTGAAACGCGATCTGCGAGAGCTCACCGGCGACGCGCACCACGAACCGCTTGCCGAGCAAGACGTCGAGCGCCACGACGCCCTGGACGCCGTACGCGGTGGCCTGGCCGTACGAGTCGGCGTTGAGGATGTCGCCGGCGTCGGCGACCAACAGGCCCGTGACGCCGAGCGTGGCCGCCAGCCGCGCCGTCACCGGGTAACGGAACCGCACGCTGGGGTCGATCACCACGCAGGTCGTCGCCGGGTTGTCGCGGGCGATCGCGGCCGCGTCCGCAGCGGCCAGCCCGCCGCGCTGGGGCGCGAACTCGCGCTGGCCGTAATCGAGCCCGAACACCAGCGCCCCGCTGCGGGGGGTGTCGCCGAACGCCCAGCGGTAGCGCAGCCCGATCGCGTAGCTGCTCTGGGTCACCGGCGCCGTGGACCCGGCCGTGGCGGTCGCGATCGACAGCCCGAAAGTCTTGTCGTAGCCAAAGCCCAGACCCAGGTTGGCCAGCTTACCGGTCCGGCTCGTGAACATCAGTGGGTAGACCTCGCCCTCGATCCGCAGCCCGACCCCGAGCCCCAGCGAGTTGTCGCGCGGCTTGTTCGCGAAGTCCGCCGTCTGAAACGCGAAGCTGCGCTGCATCGCCGACACACCGAGGTCAGCCCGAGCCGCGGCGAGATTGGCGGGCCGAGCCGAGGCCGCGTGCGGGGCCACCGCGGCACCAGGCCCCGGGCCGCCAGGCTCGATGGCAGCGACCGGCTTGGCGTCGGCCTTGCGCGGCTCGGCAGCGTCGGTCTTTGCGTCCGCTGGCTTGGCCGGTGCCGCGCCCTCGACCGCCGGCTTGGCCGCGTCGTCCACCGCCGCCGGCCGGGCGTCATCCTCGTCGTCGGCCTTGTCCGGAGTCGCGGTGATCCGCTCGAGCATCTTGTCGTGCAGCGCGGAGCGGAACTTCTCGGACTTCGCGTCCTTGAAGCTGACCGTGAAGCCTTTCGCCATCCGCTTGTGGATGTACAGCCGGAACTTGAGGCTCTTGGTCGCGCCGGTCTTGTCGAGCTTGCCGGCCACGATGGCATCGGCGTCGAGCTCGATCGCGAGCGCCTTGAAGTCCTTCTCGGTCAGGCTCGCCAGCTCGCCGAGCTTGTCGACCGCACGATTCACCTCTTTGCTGCCGACCAGCGACAGGTCCTTGCCTTCGATCGCCTCGGCGACCGCCGTGCGCACCTCCCCCGTGGCGTCGCCCTCGATCTGGGTCAGCGCGACTCTCGGCTTGGCGGAGGCCACGCCCGCCGAAAGCATAAAAATCGTACAGATAACGAATGCCAGTGGTCGAGTCATTTACCGCTCCGCTGGGCACAGTCTCGGCGTGGGCCCGAACGCCCACTATACACGTAGACGCAGCTCATCACCTGCGGTGCGGGTCACACGCGGCTTGCCAAGTGCCTTCAGGCATGGCCAGCTCAACCCGAATGGATCCCGTCGATCGACGCAACCTCACCATCACCGGTCGCCATCGCGTTGTCACCCCACACGTCACCGTGGAGAACGACGTCCTGGTGATCGTCACGCAGGCGTTCGGGCCGCGGGGCGACAATCTCGTCGGGATCTCCGGGGTCGAGTTCGACGGCTACCCGGCGGTGACGATCGGGATTCGCGCCGCCGGCCAGGACGCACTGTTCCATCTGTCGCCGATCCACGGCGATGGCCGCAAGACGCGGCCGTTCGAGATCGCGCCCGGGACGCGCTGCGAGTTGTTCTGTCCCGTCTCGAAGCTGCCGCTCGATCTGGTGGGCGAGGTCGAAGATGGCTCCGGCGCACCGGGTGCGCGGTATTACGCGATCTATCTCACACCGCAGCTGTCGCGCGGATCGATGTTGATGATCAGCGATGTGTGGGGCCACTACCACTCGCGGATCATTGACGACTTCGAGTTGATCTCGTCGTGGGCAGCGCACCTGGCAGATCCGGGCTCGAGCCCGGCCTGACAGTCGGTAGGTCCGTTCGGTCACAGGTCGTAGAGGTAGAAGTACGCACGCAGGTTGGCATTCGCGAGCGGCTTCTTGATGCGCGGCGCGCCGATCACGCGGAAGAACGCCTGCTCGAGCATCGGATTGCCGACCAGAAACCCGGCGCGCCAGCCGCGGAACCGCCGGCAGGTCTCGGCCAGCGCGGTGTAGAGCGGGTCGAGGTCCGCCTGATCGAGGCGCTCGCCGTACGGCGGGTTGCAGATCAGCAGCCCCGGGCCGGCCGGCGCCGGATGACCGCGCTCGCGCGCGATGTCGGCGATCATCTCGGGCCGCAGCGTCGTCGCGTCGGCGCGCTGCCAGATCACCTGATCGGCGACCCCGGCGGCGCGGCCGTTGTCTCGCGCGGCCGCGAGCACGGCGAGATCGAGGTCGCAGCCGATCACGAGCGGCGCGGCGTCGGGAAACAGCGGCGGTGAGGGCCGCACGATGCCAAGCGCCGCCAGGGCCGGCGTCGGGCGCGGCGTCGCGCGCGCCGCGTGGAGCGCCTCGAGCGGGATGGTGCCCGAGCCACACATCGGATCGACCAGGATATCGCCGCGTGGATCGAACCGGCACAGCATGAGCAGCACCGCTGCGAGATGCTCGCGCAGCGGTGCCTCGCCCGCATCGCGCCGCCAGCCGCGCTGTGACAGCGACCCGCCGCCCAGGTCGATCGACACCACGAGCTCGTTGCGATCGTCGAGCCGCACCACCCAGCGCTGCGCCGGGTTGTGGGGATCGACGTGTAGCCGGAAACCACGGCGCTCCGCCGCCTCGATCAGCGCGTTCTTGACCGTGCCGACGATCTGGCGATCGCCGGCCGCGAACGCCTCCACCCGGCGGGCATCGACCGACAGGCCGTCGCCGTCGCGGAACAGCGCCCGGGTATCGTCGCGGATATCGCCGACCAGCTCGTCGTACAGCGGCTCGAGACGGGTCGCTCGCGACCGGTAGACGTCCCACAACACCCGGGTCGGCGTGCGCAGGTAGGTCACCGCGGCCCACGCGAGGTCGCGATCGAACGGCAGGACCAGCTGGCCGAGCCCCTCCTTGCGAGGCGCCGGTGGCCGCACGCCGAGCGCGCGCCTGGCGACCCGCGTGAGCTCGGCCGCCATCACGACGTTGGTCTGCGTCGAGCCGATGATGCGCAGCTCGTCGACGATCACGGCCGCTCCGGGCGCTGGCGCGGGTCCCGATCAATCATGGACGGGGTCCCATGGCTCCCCCGTGGCTTCCCCATGACATCCATTGATCGTCGCGAGCAGGCCCGCATCGGCGAAGAACCGCTTGTGCAGGTAGAGCCCGCGCGCCTGCGTGCCAGCCGGACCCTTCGGCCGCTCGTGGAGGTAACGCCGTGCCAGTCTCGCGACATCAGGATCCCAGTCGAGCAAGTACCACGATACGATCGTCGCGTCGCCGGGCTCGATGTCGCAGCGCGCGAGCCACAGGGTCCGCGCGAGCTTCGCGAGCACCGGCTCTCCGGCCATCGCGATCGCCGGGTCCTCCACCACGCGCCACCAGCCGCTCGGATCGCGGGCGATCGGCACCGTCTTGACCTCGACGTCGCCGCGCCAGTCGGGCTCGCGCTCGTTGCGCTCGACGATGCCGAGCAGCCGCGCCGCCCGCATGCCCCACGCGCCCTTGTCGCGGCCGCGCGCGCCGAGCCGCACGCCGATCGCGCGATCGGCCGCCGCGAGCAGGTCGTCGAGCGTCTCCGGCTCGTCGTGCGGCGGGGTCGCGGCGAGCGCCGCGGGCAGCTCCCGTGGCCAGCGCGCGCTCGGCGGGTACAGCCCGCGCGGCCGGGCCTGGACGACGAGGTGGCCGCCCAGGACGATCGGCGGTGGCTGCACGGCCGGCGAGACCTCCGTGGTGCCGCGCTCGAGCGCTGCCCCACGGTCCCACAGCGCCGCCCGCAGCGCCGGGGAGCCCAGGTCCGCGCCGAGACCGAACCGCAGCGCGAGCCCCGCGAGCTCGCCGCGCGTCATCGCGTTGAGCAGGCCGCACAGATCGGCGTCCCACCGCGCGATCACCCGCGCGGTCGCTTGCTCGACATCGAGCGCGCCGCGCGGCTCGTGCCGGCCGCCCGCGAACCGGTGCACCCGCAGCGCGGCGAGCCGCCGGATCACCTCCGGCGGCAGCAGCGAGATCATATGTGCGACGGCGTTCATGGCGAGCTCGCGTGCGTCCGCCGGCCGCTCGACGAGCGCCCGCGGCAGCATGCTACGGTCGCACGGTGCGCGGCAACCCGAGCAGCTTGGCGATCGCGCTGGCCGTGGTGATCTCGGCTGGCTGTGCGCCCCAGCTCGACGGCCCGATCGACCACCAGCGCGCGATCGACCGCGACGACGGCGATCGGCTCGCCGCCCAGCTCGCCCAGCTACCTGGGGTGGTGACCGCCAGCGTCGTGCTGCACCACGCGATGCGCGACCCGCTCGGGACGACCGCGGCGAGCCCCGCGATGGTCACGGCGGTGATCGCGGTCGACGACAAGGCCGATCCCGCCGCCCTCCGCGCCGCGACGACGCGGCTCGCGCACGCCACGCTGCCGGAGCTGCCGGCGGGGCCGCTGCCGATCGAGATCAACGCGGTGGTCCATCGCCCGACGGTGGTCAAGGTCGGGCCGTTCTCGGTCGAGCAATCGTCGCGCGCTCCGCTCAAGGCCACGCTCGCGCTCGGCCTGGTGGCGATCGCCGGGCTGGCCACCACGATCGCGCTGCGCGCTCGCCGTCACCGCCTCGGAAACAGCGCCCAGTAGTCGAGCTCGAGCACGATCCGCGGGTCCTTGGTCCCCGTCAGCAGCGGCGCGACGGCCGGCAACTCGACGGGGCTGACGTTCTTCACCGCGGATAGCCGGAGCCGCAGCGCCCCGACGTCCTTGCGGGTCGGCACCTCGGCGCGCTCGACGACCTGGGTGAACGCGCGCAGCGTGTCGCCGGCGAACGTCGGCGCGACGTGCGCCCCACCGTTCCACGCGGCGATCTTGAGCTGGGTCTGCAGGCCGTTCTGCGCCAGCGCCATCGCGACGCTGATCACGTGGCCGCCGTACACGATGCGGCGGCCGAACCGCGAATCGGCCATCCCGTGGGCGTCGAAGTGGACCTGCGCGGTATTGTGATACAGCCGCGTCGCCTGGACGTGGTCGGCCTCCTCGATCGTCATCGCGTCGGGGTGGTCCAGCCGTTCACCGACCTCGTAGTCGTCCCACCGCGCCGTGCCGCCGAACGCCCAGGCGAGATCGGGGAACCGCTGCAGGTTCATCGCGTCGGGCACCGGCAGGCGATCCGCGGTCACGACCGGGGTCAGCTGCGGCACGCTGTTCACGCCCTTGGCCGCGTCAGCGTCACGCTTGGGGACCATCACCCAGCGCACGAACGTCAGCACCTCCTGGCTCTTCTGGTTGGTGCCGCGCGTACGCACGTAGACGATGCCGCCCTCCCCGCTCGACAGCTCGCGCAGGCCGATCACCTCGCTCTCGGCGACCAGCGTGTCGCCGGGGTACACCGGCCGTGTAAACCGCACATCGGCGTAGCCCAGGTTCGCCGTCGCGTTGTGCGAGATGTCGGGAACCGACTTGCCAAACACGATATGGAACACCAGCAGATCGGGCACCACCTCGCGCATGAATCCGAGCGAGCGCGCCACCTCGGTCGACGATGCCAGCGCGGAGCGCTCGCCGGTCAGCGCCATGTAGAGCGCGATGTCGCCGCCGTGCACGGTGCGCGGGATGGCGTGCAGCAGGCGCTGGCCAACGCTGAACTCCTCGAAAAACCGACCGGTGGTGACCTTCCTCATGGCGAGACCGCGACCGTATCCTCGCTCGGCGGAATCGACAAGTCTGGCGGGACCTGGCGACACCGGCGGAACTCGAAGTGGCTGTAGTCAAAGCACTGCGGACGGGTCCGCCAGCCATCGCGCCCACGACAACGCCGCCGCCACACCGACCCGGCATCGCAGCCCTCGCGCGCATCCTGGAACCGTCGTGCGACAAAGCCGTCACAATACTGCCGCAGGCGGTTGGTAGCGTGGCGCCGATGCAGTCCGTGTTCCTCGGAGACTATCGGCTGATCGCCACGCTCGGACGCGGTGGGATGGCGGAGGTGTTTCTGGCCGTCCGCGGCGGCGTGGTGGGATTTCACAAGCTGGTCGTCATCAAGCGGCTGCGCCCCGACCTGGTCGCGCAGCCGCACGCCAGCAAGTACCGCACGCTGATGCTCGACGAAGCCCGGCTCGCGGCCCGGCTCAGCCATCCCAACATCGTGCACACCTTCGAGGTCGGCGAGCACGAGGGCCAGCCGTTCCTCGCGATGGAGTACCTCGACGGTCAGCCGCTCAGCCGCGTGCTCGCGCAGGCGCGGCGCGCACAGCAAGCGCTACCGATCGAGCTCGCGCTGCAGATCATCGCGGGCGTGCTCGACGGGCTGGCCTATGCGCACGATCTGGTCGACTACGACGGCGCGCCGCTGCACATCGTGCATCGCGACGTCAGCCCGCAGAACGTGTTCTGGACCTACGACGGTGAGATCAAGCTGGTCGACTTCGGGGTCGCCAAGTTCGCGCTCAACACCAACGAGACCGAGGCCGGCGTCGTCAAGGGCAAGCTGACCTACATGGCACCCGAACAGGCGCGCGGCCTGCCGATCGATCGGCGCGCCGATCTGTTCGTGACCGGGATCTTGTTGTGGGAGCTGGTCACCGGGCGCCGGCTGCTGCGCGCGCCGTCGCAGGCGGCGTCGCTCGAGCGCTTGCTGTTCGAGGAGCTGCCGCCGCTGGCGCAGGTCGTGCCGGAGGTCGACCCGTCGATCGCCTGGATCTGCGACCGCGCGCTCGATCGCCAGCTCGACCGCCGCTACCAGTCGGCCGCCGAGATGCGCGCCGACCTCGAGCAGGTCTCGGTGCAGCGCGCCCCGCGGCGCGACGCGCTCGCCGCGTTCATCCAGCCGCTGTTCGTCGAGCAACGCGCCGTGATCACGCAGCATATTCGCGAGGCGTTGACCGGCGACGGCGAGCTGATCTCGCTGTCGACGCCGGAGCTCCTGACCTCCAAGAGCCTCGAGCTCCCGCCGGCCGCCCGCAGCGCGCCGACCCGGCCGCTCCGCGAGACCGAGCCCGGACAATCGCTGACCGCTGGCACCCCGGCGCTCCCGGCCGCGCCCACCCCCTCGCCGCGCCGGCAGCCCCGGCCGTGGCAGATCGGCGCCGCGCTCGCCGCGGTGGCGCTGGCCGTCGTCGCGTTGGCATGGCGCCAGTCACGAGGCCACGACGCCAGCACGCCTGGATCCGGATCACTACTGGCGTCGTCGGTCGTCGTGACGCCGATCCCGGCGTCCGCGGCCGCGCCATCGGCGACCGCGCTTCACCCCGAGCCCCATCCACCCGATCTCCGGATGTGTGGCTCGAACACGATCGGCGCCGAGCTCGGGCCCGCGCTGGTCGAGGCATTCCTCAAGCGCAAGGGCGCGCAGACCGTGACGCGCGAGGCCGAGCCCGAGCACGCGAGGCTGACCGCCCAGCTCGGGCCGCAGCTGCTCGTCGTCGACGTCCGCGCCGCCGGCTCCGCGACCGCGTTCGAGGGGCTGGCCGCCGGCACCTGCGACCTCGGCATGGCGTCGCGCCAGGTCAACGACAAGGAGCTCAAGAAGCTCGCCGACGCCGGCCACGGGGATCTAAGCTCACCGGCGACCGAGCACGTGATCGGGCTCGACGGCATCGCCGTCATCGTCCATCCGAACAACAAGCTCGTCGTGCTCGACCGCGGCAAGCTCCACGACATCTTCACCGGCAAGATCACCGACTGGTCGCAGCTCGGCGCCGCGGCCGGTCCGATCACGGTGCTGGCGCGCGACAACAAGTCCGGAACCTTCGACACGTTCAAGAACCTGGTGCTCGGCAGCGACGCGCTGGTGCCGGCGGCGCGCCGGTTCGCCGAGAGCGACGTGCTGGCCGACACCGTGGCGAGCGATCCGTCGGCGATCGGCTTCATCGGCCTGGCCTACGTCCGATCCGCCAAGGCGCTCGCGGTCGGCGACGCCGGCGCGGCGCCGAAGCTACCGACGTCGTTCACGGTCACCACCGAGGAGTACATGCTGTCGCGCCGGCTCTACATGTACACGACCCCGACGCCGCGCACGCCGCTGGTCACCGAGCTGGTCAGCTACGTGCTGTCGGCGCAGGGCCAGGCCGTCGTCCGCGACACCAACTTCATCGATCTCAGCGTCGCGCTGCGCGACGGCGAGCCGTGCGACCTGCGCTGCCCGCGCGGCTACGCGCTGCTGGTGGCCCACGCGCAGCGGATCTCGCTCGACTTCCGGTTTCGCACCGGCAGCGACGACGTCGACAGCCGCGCGACGCGCGATCTCGATCGGGTCGTCCAGTTCCTCCGCGGCTATCCCAACGCCAAGCTGATGCTGCTCGGATTCTCCGACAGCGCCGGGATCCCGCTCGCCAATCTCCGGCTATCCCAGCATCGCGCGCAGACCATCGCCCGCGAGCTCGAGGTCCGCGGCATCCATCCAGCGATCGTCGACGGGTTCGGCGCCGCGATGCCGGTGGCGTCGAACGCGACCGAGGCCGATCGCCAGCGCAACCGGCGCGTCGAGGCCTGGCTCGAGGTACCGCAGCGCTGAAGAGATGTCGAAAATGCCGTCGCGGCATGGTTCGATACCTCGGAAGTCGCGCGTCTTCGAGCGACGATTCCGTACAGGTTGTCGCCGGTTACGGCGACAGACCGATCGAAAGAAGAGCCGCGGCGATCAAAGGCTGGCGAACGATCGCCGAGCGATCCGTTCGCACGGGCCACAAACTCGGTCGCCAGGCGCGGGTTCACGCCGCGGATCGTCGAGCCGGCGATCTGAGCTCCCGTCCGCGGTCAGAACACCTGCGGCACGTACATCTGCTTGGGGATCGGCGTGCGGGCGTAGTCGGGGTTGTGGATGCGCTCCGGCAGGGTGACCGGCTCGTGCGGGACCTCGGTGTACGCGACCTGCGACAGCAGGTGGGCGATGCAGTTGAGCCGCGCGCGCTTCTTGTCGTCGGCCTCGACGATCCACCACGGCGCCTCGGCGATGTGGGTCTTGTCGAGCATCGCTTCCTTGGCGACCGTGTAGCGCTCCCAGCGCCGCCGCGACTCGAGATCCATCGGGCTCAGCTTCCACTGCTTGAGCGGATCGTGGGCGCGCACGAGGAACCGCCGGTGCTGCTCCTCGTCGGAGATCGAGAACCAGTACTTGACCAGGATGATGCCGGAGCGGACCAGCATCTTCTCGAACTCGGGCACGGTGCGGAAGAACTCGTCGTACTCGGCGTCGCTGCAGAACCCCATGACGCGCTCGACGCCGGCGCGGTTGTACCAGCTGCGATCGAACAGCACGAGCTCACCACCGGCGGGCAGGTGCGGCACGTAGCGCTGGAAGTACCACTGGGTGCGCTCGCGATCGTTGGGCGCCGGCAGCGCGACGACGCGGCAGATCCGCGGATTCAGCCGCTGCGTGATGCGCTTGATCGCGCCGCCCTTACCGGCGGCGTCACGACCCTCGAAGATCACGACGACCTTGAGCTTGTCCTTGACGACCCAGTCCTGCAGCTTGACGAGCTCGGCCTGCAGCCGGAACAGCTCCTTCAGGTACGCCGCCCGCGCCAGCCGTGGGCCGCCCGGATCGACGGCATGCTCGCCGGCCAGCGCGGCCGTCATCCAATCGTCGGCGAAGTCGAGCTCGAGCTCCTCGTCGAGCTGGTCGATCAGATCATGTTCGAACGTCATCGGCGGCCCTCGTCACCAGTGTCACCGCGGCGCGCCCGGGTGCACGAAACCGCGGTGACGTGATGATGACAGCCTCGCGACACGCCTCCGCGTGCCGGCAGACACGGCCTCGTTCGAACCGGCAGCATCGGTCCCGTTGTTCGGCGCACGCTCATCGATACGCGGCTCGCGGGCTTGCGATGAAACCGACGGCATGGTTCGGCGGCAGCGACACCACGACTGCGTGCTAAACTCACGTGATGGTCGCCGCATTTCCTCCCGAGAGCTTCGAGGAAGACCAGCACGTCGTGCTGCGCTCGATGTCGTGGCAGGACTTCGAGGCGTTGCTCGCGATTCGCGGCGAGCGCTCCGGCGTGCGCATGTACTACCTCGACGGAGAGATCGAGATCGTGAGCCCGACGAAGATCCACGAGGGACGCAAGACGACGCTCGCTCGGCTACTCGAGATGTGGGCGATGGAGTCCGATATCAGCCTCAATGGCTTCGGATCGTGGACGCTCAAGACGGAGCTGCGCGAGGCCGGGGCCGAGCCCGACGAGTGCTACATCCTCGGCGAGACCGAGAAGCCCGTTCCCGACCTCGCGATCGAGGTCGAGTGGTCGAGGGCGACGGGCGTCTCCAAGCCGGAGATCTATCGCCGGCTCGGCGTCCGCGAGCTGTGGACGCTCAAGAGCGACGGGCGCTTGATCGTGCGGATCCTCGACAAGGGCGAATGGGTCGAGCACACCAAGAGCAGGCTGCTTCCCAAGCTCGATCTGGCGTGGCTGTGCTCGTTCCTCGACGTCGAACCACAGAGCAAGGCCGTGCGCGCGCTCCGGGATGCGCTTCGCGCGCCGAAGAAGCGCCGCAACTGATCGACGTACCACGCGACCTGCGTTCGGCGTCCCCGGAAGTGATCGAGCCGCGAGTCCTCAGCGCCGGCGATCGGCTTCGAACAGCCTGGGGATCAGGCCCGCCGCCAGCGCGGTGAGCCGCGCCATCGCGCGTGCGGAGTCGGCTTGCGTGGCGAGCCGGGCGCGGATCCGATCGACGCCCGCGGCGCCGGCATCGGAGGCGCGCTGCCGGGTGGTGACCTCGAGCACGGACAGCGGATCGGCGCCGCCGAGCTGGCTGCGCAGCGCCGCGATCCGCGCGCGCGCCTCGCGGAGCGCATCGGCGACGTCGTCGGCAAACGCCGCGACCAGCTCCTGCGGGCGGTCGCCGATCAACAGCGCGTCGATCTCGACCAGCGCCAGATCGCGCAGCCGGGTCGACAGCGCCTCGTCGACGTCGAGCGCGTGGCCCGGCGCGCCGACGCCCAGCGTCGAGGCCAGCGTGCGGTCGATCGTCACTTCGCGGCCTTGGGGTCTTTCGCGGACGCGTCGCTGGCGACCGCGGCGGCCGCGAGCTGGTTCTGCCGGGCGGCCTTCTGCTCGGCCATCTTGTCCTTGAGCTGCGCGAGCGCATCGTCGGGCGCCTCGCGCAGGCCGGTCGGTCCCACCACCGCGGCGAGCTTGGCATCGAACGCCTGCGCCTCGAGCTCCTCGCCGCGCATCGCCGCGTCGACCTCGGTCGCGATCGCCTCGGAGTCGATCCGGTCCTCGGCGGCCGCGAACCGGTCCCACACCGAGCTGTCGTTGCCGAACGCGTCGCCGCCCGGCGCGCGCGCCGCCGCGATCTGCGTCGCCAGCGTGCCCTTGCGCATCTTCAGCATCTGCAGCTTGGCTTCGAACTCCTTGCGGCTCTTGTTGAGCTGGATCGCGTAGCTCTGGGCCTCGTGCTTGTCGTGCTCGATCTTGGCGGCCTCGACCTCGGCGGCCTTCTTCTCGCGCAGCGCCAGCTTGGCCGCATCGTCGTCGCCGGCCTTGATCGCGAGCATCGCGCGGCGCTCCCACTCGGTCGCCTTGGTCCGGTACTTCTGGAGCTCGGTATCGAGCTGCTTGACCGTGGTCTTGTACGACACCAGCTCGGCGAGCGCCTTCTTGCGGCCGTCCTCGAGCTCGAGGATGGCGATCTCGAGCTCCTTGGCCGGGTTGATCGACTTGTCGATCGCGGCGTTCGCCCTGCTCGAGATGCCGGTCTTGATCCTGGAGAAGATGCCCATGATGCGAACCTAGCCTAATCTTTCCCCAGACCGTACTTCCGGTAGCGCTGGCGAAACTGGTCATACGACAGGCCGAGCAGCGCCGCGGCCTCTTTCTGCTTGTACCGCGTGCGCTCGAGCGCGTCCTTGCACAGCCAGGCCTCGAACGCATCCACCCGGTCGGGCAGCGCCAGGCGGCTATCGTCCTCGAACGCCAGCGCGGACAGCTGGGCCTGGGCGCCCGCCTCGGGCGGCAGCGCGGCATCGACGTCTGCAGCGGTCAGCACCTCGCCCTGCGCCATGTAGACCGCGCGCTCGACGATGTTCTTCAGCTCGCGCACGTTGCCCGGGTAGTCGTAGGACGCGAACCGATCGAGCGCGCCGGCGCTGAGCTCCTTGACGTTGATCCCCGCGACCTCCTGGCGAAACCGGATCAGGAAGTGAACTGCGAGCACCGGCACGTCCTCCATGCGGAGCGCCAGCGACGGCAGGTTGATGGTCTCGAACGCCAGCCGGTCGTACAGATCGGGCCGAAACTTACCGTCGACCATCGCCTGCTTGAGATCGAGGTTGGTCGCGGCGATCACGCGAACGTTGACCTGGATCGACTCGCTGCCGGCGACGCGCTCGAACCGCTGGTACTCGAGCACGCGCAGGATCTTGGCCTGAAACTCGAGCGACATGTTGCCGATCTCGTCGAGGAACAGCGTGCCGCCGTCGGCGAGCTCGAACTTGCCCTCCTTCTGCTTGGTCGCACCGGTGAACGCGCCCTCCTCGTGGCCGAACAGCTCGCTCTCGAGCAGGCTCTCGGCCACCGCGGCGCAGTTGATCGTGATGTACGGTTCCGACGCGCGCGGCGACAGCGTGTGGATCGCGCGCGCGACCAGCTCCTTGCCGGTGCCGCGCGGGCCGAGCACCAGCACCGGCCTGGGCAGCGGCGCGACCTTCTCGATCTTGGTCATCACCATGCGCATCGCCTGCGAATCGCCGACGATCTGCCAGCGCCGGCCGGCCGCCTTGCGCAGCCGCTCGTTGGTGGCGCGCAGCTCGCGGTTCTCATCCTCGAGCCGCTTGCGATCGAGCGCGTGCTGCAGGATGCGCTCGACCTTCTCCACCGAGATCTCGAGCTTGTCCTCGAGGTAGGGATCCTTGGTGATGAAGTCGACCGCCCCGGCTTTGACCGCGGCGACCGCGTCGTCGATCGTGCCGTGACCGGTCAGGATGATGATCGGCAGGTCCGGCAGGCGGGCGCGGATCGCGCGGCAGATCTCGATGCCGCTGCGCCGGCCGGGCCCGAGGTCGAGATCGAGCACGGCGAGGTTGGCGTCGTTGCTGGCGAGCCAGGTGATCGCGTCCTCGCCGTCGTCGAACCCGACCACGTGGGAGCCGCGCGCGCGGAACACGTCGCCAAGCAGCCGGCGGACCTCGGCCTGGTCGTCGACGCAGACGATCGTCCCGATCGTCACGGCGTGCCGCCCTCGGCGGTGGTCCACAGCGGCAGTTGCTGGAGCCCGGTCTTGTCGGTCGGCAGCGTGATCGTGATCGTCGTGCCGCGGCCCTCCTCGGAGTCGACCGTGATCCGGCCGTGGTGCGCCGCCACGACCCGCTCGGCGATCGCCAGGCCGACGCCCGAGCCGGTCTCCTTGGTGGTGAACCCGGGGACGAACAGCCGGCCCAGGTGGGCGCGCGGGATCCCGGGGCCGGTGTCGCTGATCACCAGCTCGACGAGCGGCGCCGTGCCGCCACCGGGGGCAACGATCGCGCGCACCCGCACCGAGACCTCGCCGGGCGCCGCCGCGCAGGCCTCGGCCGCGTTCGACACCACGTTGAGCAGCGCCTCGCGGAGCAACAAGCGGTCGCCGCGCACGTCGGGCAACCCCGCGGCGGTATCGAGCGAGATCGGCACCTGCTGGGTGCGCGCCTGCGCGGCGATCACGACCTCGTGCAGCAGCGGCGATAGCGGCACGAGCTCCACCGTCGGGGTCGGCGCCTGCATCGAACGCAGGTACTGGGCCCACTCCTCGTAGAGCGCGGTGACGTCGGTCTCGAGATCGCGCAGCCGATCGAACACCTCGGTGTTGCCGGCCGCGGGCTTGCCGGGGGCCAGGTCGCCGACGAGCTTCTTGGCCGAGCGCGCCCGCGCACCGATGATGCCTAACAAGTTTTTGACCCGGTGGCCGTGCGCGTAGACCCCGGCGAGCACGTCGTGGCGGGTGACCTCGGCGGTGGCGGTGACCAGCCGCGGCGCCACCCCGCCCGCCGCGCTGCCGGCGCCGGGGTTCGCGGCGTCGAGCAGGCGCCCGACGACGACGCCCAGGCTCGGCGACTGCGCGTCGAGCATCCGCGCCGCGTTGCGCCACGCCAGGCCGTGGCTCGCGTCGATCCGCAGCGCGCGCTCGATCTCGGCGAGCGCGCCCGGATGGTCGCCGCGGTCGAGCATCAGCAGCGCGAGCCGGCACGCGGCTGCCGTGTGGCCGGGCTGGAACGCCAGGCCTTTGCGATAGGCGTCCTCGGCCTGCCCGCGCATCGCCGGATCCTCGGCGCATAGCGAGCCGTACAGGAACTGCAGCCGGGCGCGATCGACCGCCGCGAGATCCTCGCCGACCGCCGCCAGGATCAGCGACTCGAGCTCGGCGAGCAGCGCGCCGCGATCGGCGTTGGCGGGCTTGCGCGCCCGGCGTTCGAGCCGGCGCAGCCGGATCGCCGCGCCGTCGCCGAGCCCCGCGAGCTCGTGGTCGATCGCGCGATCGGTGACGGTGGCATCGCCAGCGGCCTGGCGGGCCGACAACAGCGCCGCGGCGCAGATCCCAGCGCCGCTCTGACCGCGGGCCGCATCGACGATCGCCTGGGCATCGGCGGCGCGGCCGTGCGCGACCACCGCCGCCGCGACCTCCTCGATCAGGTTCAGATCCGGCGGCAGCTGAGACGCCGCCCCGAGCATCGCCTCGAACGCCGCCGCGGCCTGCGCGGCCACTCCCGGCGCATCGCCGTGCGCATCGGCCGCGCGGGCGAGCTCCAGGTGCGCGCGGACCCGATCCCATGGGGTCAGCTTCGGCGAGTCGAGCGCCGCGAGCAGCGACATCCGCGCCGCGGCCAGCTCCCCGGCCGCGAGCTGTGCGCGGCCGAGCAAGATCTTGGTCGCCGGCCCGGGCGCGCGCTTGGCCGCCTCGGCCGCGTATTTGCGGGCGGCCTGCACATCGCCCTGCGCGAGGGCGACGTCGGTGAGCCGCAGCGCCGGGGTCACGTCATCGGTCTGCGCCAGCGCGCGCACGAGCGCGCTCTTCGCCGCGGCCGGCAGCCCCAGCGCCCAGTACCGGTCACCCAGGACGAGCAACATGCTCTGACTACCCACCGCGGAATCCTACTCGACCACGTGTGGTGACGCCGCGCAGGGCGGGTACCAAAACGCGGTGCCCCGCGGCCCACCATCCTGCGCCAACGCCTCGATCGACAACCGCGACCGGGGACGGATTCCCGTCGACTGGCGACTCGGCCCGCGCGACGATGTAGTGGCTCGTTATTGCCCGCGATCAGGCGAGCTGGTTCTTGCGTCGCGCGACATGGTGCTCGAGGGACTCGAGCGAGTCGTCGAGCTTGGCCCGCGCCTCGCCGCGGTAGTCGGCTTCGTTGCGCGAGTCCCGGAGCACACCGGCGACGCGATCCAGGACCTCGACGTCGGCGATCGCACGCGCGCGCAGCGCCTCGTGCATCGTCTTGAAGTCACCGAAGAAGTCCTGGAGCATGTCGCCGCGTCGCAGCGGGGTCACCTGGCCGAGCCTGCCTTCGGCCATGCGCTCGAAGTACATCGAGATCTTGAACAGCGGACCGGCGACCTTGTGCGTCATGATCACGAGGTACGCCGACAGGATGACGACCAGGCCAAAGCCGACCGCGACCATCTTGTAGACCAGCATCTGGTCATCGGACTCGAGGCCGTGGGTGACCTGCTCCTGAAACTCCTTGCTGGTGTCGGTCTGCGTCAGCACCTTGAGATCGCCCTCGATCGACTCCGAGGCGATCCGGCGCTGATCGTAGATCATGTAGCCGAGGGTCGCGGCGATCACCGCCGACAGGATCGTGACGAGCAGGACGTAGCGCAGCTGCAGGTTCTTGTTGAGCAAGAAGTTCGACAGCTTGCGGTGATGCTTGGTGCGCGCCGGCAAGCCGGTCGCTGCGGTCGGATCACTCAATGGACTTCTCCTTCCGCGCGAGCATCTCGCGAAGCTCGGCGACCGCCGGATGCCCACCCGCCCCCGCTGCCTCGGCCGAGGCGATCACCGACTTGATCTGGGCGATATCGTCGCGCTGCATCGCGACGACGCCGTCGTGGGCGAGCTTGAAGTGATCGTAGAACTCGACCAGCTGGTCGCCCTTGCGCAGGCTGTAGACCTTGTCGAACCGACCGGCCCGCATCTTCGTCAGGTAGAGACTGACCTTGAACAGCGGGCCGGCCACCCGATGCGTCATCTTGAGGCCGTACGCCGCGAGCCCGAGCACGAGCAGGATGCCCGTGGCGATCATCGCCCACTGGATCCGCAGACGATCGTACTCGAGCCGATCGAACTTGCTGATCTGCCGGAGCTCGCACGTCCAGTGCGCGACGACCTGATCGGCGAGATCAGGCGGCAGGGTCAGGGTCATCGAGCTCTCATCGATCTGCACGTTGACGTGGCGCGGCTCGTCGTCGACCGCGACGGCACCGGAGCCCGCAGCCGCAGAGCCCGCAGCCCCCGAGCCCGCGGCCCCCGAGCCGGCCGTAGCCGTCGCACCGGGGACGGCTTTGCGGCCCTTGCCATGCAGCCGGCCCGGCTTCCGTAGTGGCGCGGCGGGCGCGACGGAAGCTCCGGTCGCGCCCGCGCCAGGTGAATCCAGCTTCGCATCGACCTGGGCCTCGGGCTTGGCCTCGGGCTTGGCCTCGGGCTTGGCCTCGGGCACCGGCGAAGGCGGCACCGGCGAGGGCGGCGCTGGGGCCGGATCGACCTGCGCAGCGGCGGGAGCCGGTGAATCACCCGCCGGCCCATCGGGCGATGCATCGAGCTTCATCGCCGGTCCGGGCTGCGCCGTGTCCTCGTCGTCGTCGTCGACGAGCAGCGGCAGCTTGGGGCACGCCTTGCCGCGCACGCTCGCCATCGAGACCTCGGTGGTCTCGTTGGCAACGCGCATGACCCAGACCCCGAGCCCGACCATCAGCACAGACGTCAGGCCGACCATGAACAACGTGAAGCGCAGCTGGTACCTCTTGTTGATCAAGAGGTTCTTCCAGCTCCGCTTGTAGCTGCGGTCGGTGCCTGGTTTCGAATCGGTCACGGAGATCCAGCCTTGGTATTGATCGTCGGAACAATCTTCTTCGCGATCAGGTCTTCCACCACTGCCGACACGCAATCTTCGCGCGCCAGCGCGATATCCCTCGCCGAGCCGCTGGCCTGCACCGAGGCGCCGCCGTTGAGCAGCCCGAAGATGCTCTTGTCTGGGTAGCTTGCGAGCAACATGTTGATCTTACAAGAAATCGTCGTCGACGATCCGGATTCTTTCACCTTGAGCTCGTTCAGGGTGCCATCGACGTAGAATCCCTGCGTCGCCTTGGCGTCGAGCATCGCCTTGGTGGGCACCCCACCCGGCCACGTCGTCGTCATCCCGCTCGCGACCTTGGCCATCGTCTTGGTTGCGACTTTCGCCATCAGGACCCGGAGCTTGGCATCGCTCGAGCTATCGCCGGTCCTGGACGACATCGGCCCGATATTCACGTAGATCGTTCCACCGCCCGCTGTCGGCCCCGGAACCGCGGCACCGATCGTCTTCAGCGCCCTCTCCGCCTGGCTCTTGACGAGGTCGGCTTCATGCGAATCGCCAACGACCTGGGTCAGCGCCTCGACCGCCTCGCGCTTGACCTTGCCGCTGGTCTTGTCGTTGACCAGCTTGCCGAGCCCGCCCGCTGCCGCGCCGCGCACGTTCTTGTCGTTGTCCGACAGCACGGCCGTTGTGAGCGCCGGGATCGCCCGCGGGTTGCCGAGCCTGGTCAAGTTCAGCGCGGCCGACAGCCGGACCTTGTCGGAGTCGTCGTTCTTGAGCTGCTGGATCAGATCATCGACGCTATCGGCGTGCGCGGGTGCGGTCCGCACCAACACGACCACGAGCGCCGCGACCGCCGCGACGCGGCCGCAGACCCTATGCACGATCAAAAACGCGCGTGACAGTGACATTCCCCAACTTGCCTGTCCGTGAGACGACGACTCGCGCCCCGTGCTTCAACTCTTGGAGCTACCGTACCGAGGAACCACCATCGCCCGCAAGGTACCTGCGAGCCAGCTCGACATAGTGAGCGGCGCCGTACTCGATCTGCTCACGTTCTTTCTGATTCACCGGTCGAACGACCTTCGCCGGCGCGCCCAGCACGAGGCTGCCCGGAGGAATGTCGGTCCCAGCCGTCACCAGCGCACCTGCACCCACGAGGCTGCCGCGGCCGATCCGGGCGCCGTCGAGGATCGTCGAGCCCATCCCGATCAGGCAGCCGTCTTCGACGATGCACGCGTGCAGGATCACGGCATGGCCGATCGTGCAGTCGTCGCCGACCGTCGTCCCGAACCGACCGGACGTGACGTGGACGACCATACCGTCCTGCATGCTCGTCCGGGCGCCGATCCGGATCGGCATCTCGTCGGCCCGCAGCACGGTCGAGTACCAGACCGACGAGTGGTCGCCGATCACGACATCACCGATCAGGGCGCAGCTCTCTGCGAGAAACACGCCGGTGCCGATCTGCGGGGTCTTGCCGCCCAGGCTACGAATGATCGCCGTCATGCTCGCGAGCTTACTTCGCTCGGCGCGCCGCCTGGTCGGCCGCTGCGAACAACTCGTCGAGCGCCGCCTCGGTGTCATCGCTGTTCGGTGCGATCGGCGCGATGTACTGGACGATGCCCCGGCCGTCGATCACGATGACACCCAGCCGTTCGCGATCCGAGATCACGAGCTCGCGGCTGAACGGCGAGCTATCGAGGTCCTGGCCCGAAGCGACCAGCTCGCCAGCTGCGAGCGGGACGTCCAGCGACTTCTGCAGCACCTTGAGATCGTGGAACGGCTCGCCGTTGGCCACCGCGAGCACGAGCACCTGGGGCCCACCCTTGCGCGCCTTGTTCCGCGCCCACGCCTGAAACGTCGTGAACAACGAACCGCAGTCAACGCACGCCGGGTTGTACAGACCGACGATCGCCACCGCGCCGCGGAGCGCCGACAGATCGTAGATGATGTGGTCGTCGACCCCGACCAGGTTGGTCTGGACCATCGGCTTGCCGATCACCTTGCGGAGCAACGCATCGCGGGTGGTGAGCTGAACCTTGGCGATGACCGACATCCCCTGGCGCGACAGCTTGATCGCGACCGCGTCCCCGGGGGCATGCGCTGTGATCTCGTCGAGCAACATGTTGCAGTTGCCGATCGGCTTGTCGTCGACCGAGATCACGAGGTCACCGCTACGCAGACCGGCGGCCTCGGCCGGGCTGTCGTGGGTCGCGCCGTCGATCGCGCATGGGCCGTGGCCGCTGAGATCCTGCATCTGGATCCCGAGGAACGCGGGGTTACTCGCGCGCGGCGCCGCCGAGGTCGCCGAGACACCGAACGCGGCGAGCGTGACGAAGCAGAGCATGAGGCCGGTCCAGCGCACGCCGCGAATCTGCCTGATCGCCGGCCGTTGAGCCAGCGCCGACGCGAGATGGACTCACGATGTGACGACCGATGTAGGATAAAGTAAGTTCTTTGACTTCATCGCCGCCCGCTCTGATCATTATTTCCGTGAAGCGCCGCGAACCCCAGCAGCTGTCCCAGGTCCTGACCCATGTCCTCGAGGACAGCGGCCCTCCCGTCACTGCGATGCCGGCGGCGATGCCCGCCCCGGTGCCGATGCCCGGCGCACCAGGAGTCGATAAGCGCATCCATAACCGCTTCGATAAGGCGTTTCTGGTCGTGATCGGGAGCGATCTGTACGGCGACTCGTTCGCGGTCGCCCGCAACATCTCGGCCGGCGGGATCCTCGTCGAGATGACCTATGCGCCGCCGCTCGGAACCGTCGTCACGGTGCACTTCCAGCACGCGCGGGATGACGACCAGCTCGACGAGATCGTCGCACGCGCCGAGGTCAAGCATCACCACTACTTGAACTTCACCGGCGGCAACGACGCGGCGAGCTCGCGCGCGATCGGCCTTCGCTTCCTCGACTTCATCGATCCCAACGAGCGGATCTCGTCCGACCGCGTGCATTAGCCGCTGCTGCGCGAGCACGTCGCAGCGGAAATCCCGCAGCGGGAATCCCCGCCGGTCGCACGACGTTGGTTACATATGTTGCGTGCCGTCCGTCGATTGGCTAAGTCCTCCCCGATGCGGGGCACGCTGATTCTCCTGATGTTCCTGGCGACCACCGTCGCCGCCGCGCCCCGGGCTGCACCCGAGGCGGATCCCAAGGCAGACAAGCCAGCTGAGCCCGAGGCCAAGCCCAAGCCAGCCGAGTCGGCCAAGGCAACCAAGCCGGCCGAACCGCCGCGCACGCCGGGCCCCGAGGACGTCAAGGCGGTCGCGATCCTCGCGCGCATCGCCGCGGGGCCGGATACCGCGACCCGCAAGGCCGCGATCGCGGAGCTGGCCGAGGTCGCGCCGCGGACGATCGATGCGATCGGCGAGTGGCTGGTCCGCGAGCACGCCACCGATGTCGACGCTCGCCGCGAGGTGCTCACCGCGATCCGGGCGTCGGTGCCGGACAAGACCGGCAAGTTCTCGCAGCCCGCGCGCCAGACCGGCAAGGAGCAGAAGGCCGACGACGTGATCGACTGGCAGGCCGAGCTGCTCGCGCTCGATCGCAACGCCGCCCCGAGCGCCGGCTCGGGCACCGACCCGGGTACCGGCCTGCCCCCCGCGGGCGTCGGCGAGGTGATCGCCGACGACGCCGCGATCCGCGCGCTCGCCGCGACCAACGACATCCACGCCGCGCAGGTGATCTTCAACACCGCGTTCGCCGCGGACACCATGATCTACCGCGATGAGTGCGGGCGCTATCTGCGCAAGATGGAGCCCGCGTCGATCCCGGCGCTGACCCGCGAGTCGCTGGCCAAAGACTTCGATCGCAAGCGCTACGCGACCTGGCAACTCGAGCGGCTCGATCGCCAGGAGCCCGGCAAGGCGCTCGACGCAGCGCTCGGCGACGAGGCGCTGACGATCGCGATCCTCGACGTGTTTCGCACGACGCACCACCGCGAGGCCGTGCACGCGGTGTGGCGCCGCATCGACGCCGACTCGCCACGCGTGCGCGCCGCGGCGCGGGCGGCGTGGACCGCCTACATCACCGGCCCTGCCCCGCCGGCTGCGCCGGTCGCCAAGCTCAGCCTGCCCGGCGGCAAGAAGACCAAGAAGCCCAAGCCGCTGTGGCTGACCTATCGCGAGCTCGCCGACAACGAGCTGCGCAAGGCGGCCAACGAGCTGCTTCACGAGGATTACCCACTCGAGGATCCGACGCTCGAGGACGAGGAAGAGGGCCACGAGCGCCGGTCCAAGACCGTCAAGGTCGATCTCGCGGATCTGACCCGGCGACTGTGGGCGTACTACGACGGCGAGCGAGCCAAGCGCGAGACCGCGGAGTGGGCAGCCGCGAAGCAGAAGGCGGCGTCCGGCGACCTCGCGGGCGCGAGCCAGATGGTCGACAGCATGCTCGCGGTCAACCCGGACCGCGGCGACGGCGGCGAGCGCGCCGAGATGGCCAAGCTGTACCTCGCGTGGGGCAAGCAGCTCGAGTCGAGCAAGCACTGGGCCGACGCGGCCGCCGCGTATTCCAAGGCGCACGGACTCGACCCGCAGGGGGGATCGGCCAACGACGCCCTCGCGGCGCACCACTTCACGCTCGGCAAGTCGCTCGAGGCCGCGGGCAAGGATGGCGGCCCCGACTTCCGCCGCGCGGTGGCGCTCAAGCCCGACTACGCACCCGCCCGCACGGCCGCCCGCGAGGTCGCCAGCGGTCCGCACCCGGTCTGGATGCTGTACGCAGCCGGTGTCGCCGCGGTCGCAGCCATGCTGTTATTCGCCGCGGCCATGGTACGACGGCGCGCATGACCCGGTTGATCGTGCTCGAGGGACTCGACGGAGCCGGAACCACGACCCAGACCAAGCGGCTCGTCGCGCACCTCCGGGACCGCGGCCACCCGGTCCACGGGACCCGCGAACCGAGCGATGGCCCGATCGGCCGGCTGATCCGCGAGATGCTGACCGGCCACCACGCGATTCCCGATCAGTCGATCGGACAGTCGACGTTTGGCTTGCTGTTCGCGGCCGATCGGCTCGATCACCTGCAGCGCGAGGTCGAGCCGCAGCTCGCCGCCGGCACGCTCGTCATCTCCGATCGCTGGTACCACTCGTCGCTGGCCTACCAGGGCACGGGCGCCGACCGCGACTGGATCACCGCGCTCAACGCGCGCGCTCGCCGCCCGGACTTGACGATCTTCCTCGAGGTCCGCCCCGAGGTCGCGGCGCAGCGCCGGGTCGCCGCCGGCCGGGTCCAGGAGCTGTTCGAGGATCTGCGGATGCAGCACGAGGTCGACGCCGGCTATCGCGCCACGATCACCGAGCTGGCGGCGCTCGGCGAGCGGATCGAGACCGTCGACGGTGAGCTGCCGGCCGACATCGTGTTCCACGCGATCGTCGCGCTGGTCGGCTCGCTGGTCGGCGACAAAGTTGCGCCCTGATCCGCCTCGGGCCACGCTCGGGGCATGCGCCAAGGCTTGCTCGTCCTGGTGATCGCGGCCTGTGGTCCGAAGCCGTCGCCGCACGTGCCCGACGACGATCTCGAGACCCGCGAGACCGTGGCCCCGGACCCGGAGCTGGCCGCCGCGCCCGGCGATGACCAGCGCGCCGTCGCGCCCCCGGGCAAGGGCCTGCGCACCGGGACGATCGCGCGCGATCACCTGGTCGCCGTGCTCGATGCCGGACCCGGCACGTTCCTGCGCCAGGTCGAGGTCGCGCCCCGGTTATCGGGCAATCAGTTCGTTGGCTGGCAGCTGGTTCAGCTGCTCGATCACGCCGGCCCGCTCCACGACGTCGATCTCGTCCCTGGCGACGTCCTGCTCGCGATGAACGGCAAGCCGCTGGCGCGCCCCGAGCAGCTCCAGACGATCTGGGATTCGCTGCGCTCGGCCAACGAGGTCAGCGCGCGGCTGTGGCGCGGCGGCCAGAAGCTCGAGCTGCGGTTCACCGTCGAGCCGCCGGTGCGCTGAAGCGAGGGACAGCTCGCTGCCCCACCCGCGGGTCAGGCACAACACCCAGCCATTGCCAACCGATGCCCGATACTGCCGAGGCCACGCTCGGTGGCCGAAAATCTCGGCGCTGGACGCGCGACACGGATCCGCATCTGCGGTTTGCTCGGCCCATGATCGAGGGTTCGCGCGCGGGCGCCGTCGCTGTGTCTCGTCGTTGTAGCATCCTGGGGGCGCCACACCGCTCGGCGAGCTGGCTCGGCCAATGGGCGTCACTCGCCCTGCTCGGCGCCGCATCGCTCGCTGCGTGTGGCGGCAGCGACGACCGCCCGGTCGATGACGACAGTCCGGCGGACGCCAGGCGGGCCGACGACCCGACCGACGCACGAACCGACGACCCGACCGACGCACGAACCGATGCGCCGGCGGAGACCACCCACGTCTGCGAGGAACGACACCTGGTGTGCGGCACGGTGGGCGCGGAGTCGTGCGGCAGCTGTGGCTTCACCGCGACCTGCCTGCCGGAGCAGACCGGCTGCCTCGAGGCGCGGCCGCTCGACTTCCAGCAAGCTGTCTCGCTCGCCGGATTCGACGCCGTGGATTTCCACGGCCGATTCGTGACCTTGGGGCAAACCGAGGCGGGGAGCACGCCGGTCATCGCGGTCTCGGACGGCGGCCGGATCACATCGCTCGGTACCGCCAACAACAGCTTCGGACAGAGCTTCGGACACAGCGCCGGCGCCGTGTACTGGCGTGCCTCGAATGGCGCGTTGCAGCTGCTGGCAGAGGGAGCGACCTCGGCGATCTCGGCGGTCACGGGCCTGGGATTCTCGAGGTGCGTCAATCTCGCGATCACCGGGCGCGACATCCTGTGTAGCAGCGGCAACGGCATTTTGCGCTATCTGCTCAATAGCGATATCGGGGCCACCCTCGAGGTGAATGACTCGGGCGCGGTCGGCGGTAGCCTCGTCGCCGAAGGCGATCGATTCTACTACACCTCCGGCGGTGTCCTGCACGGACAGTCGCTCACCACGAGGGCCGCGCTGCCGGTCGCGCCGCAGTTGCCGCCGGGGCTCACCATCGTCGGGTTGACCACCGACGAGCTGTTCCTGCGCGCGGGCGGCGAGCCCGATCCCGCGCAGCTCTGGCGCATGCCACTCGACGGCGCCACCGCCACGTTGATGCTCACCGACGAGCGGTTCGACGTGCTCGGCATCGCGCCAGGGGAAGTCATCCTCGGCGAGAACGTGCCGATCCAGCGCATCGGTCGACTCACGGTAGCCAGCCGCGAGATCGAACCGCTGCTCACCAGCCATCCGGTCGTGCGGGCGAGCAAGCGAGGCGACGGCCGCTATGCCTTTCTTGGTTCGTTCTCGGTCAGGGCCGGCGACACGGACGGCTTCCTCAATGATCTGCTCCAGCTGACGCGCTGAACCGGTCCGCCTCCGATCGACAGCGCCCCGTCGAACCTACGCGCCGGCCGACAGCACGGCGATCGCGTGGGCCGGATCGTTGCAGAACACGCCGTCGACGCCGAGTCGCGCCAGCCGCCGGAGCTCGTCCGCGTCGTCGACGGTCCAGGCGTTGACCGGCAGCCCCGCCCGGTGCCACGCCCCGACCCGCGCCTCGGTGCACAGCGTGTGCTGCGGGTGCGCGAGGCTGGCGCCGATCCACGTGCCGACCCAGCCGCGCCGCAGCGGCAGCAGCTGGTCCTCGTGGAACAGGTAGCCGAGCGCGATATCAGGCACGAAGCGGTGGATCTGGACCAGCGCCGACGGATCGAACGACGAGACCACGATCTGATCGGCGCGCCCCGACGCCTTGATCACCTTGGCGGTGGCCTCGGCGAGCGCCCCGCCCCGGCCGAACTTTGGCGACTTGAGCTCGACGTCGATCTCGAGCTGGAGGTCGACCACGGCGAGCACGTCGGCGAGCAGCGGGACCGGCTCGCCGCCGACCCGGAGCTTGGCGCGCCCGGTGGCCGACAGCTCCTCGATGCGGCCCGGCTGGCCGGTCAGCCGATCGAGGAGGCTATCGTGAAACACCACGACGTTGCCGTCGCCGTCGAACCGGACGTCGAGCTCGATGCCGTCGGCGCCGGCGGCGCGCGCCTGGTCGAACGCGAGCATGGTGTTCTCCGGCGCGTGCGCCGAATCGCCGCGATGCGCCCACACGCGTGGCCGGCCCTTGGTCCGGCGCCAGCGCGAGGCACGGCCGAGCCTGCCGAGGTGCGGCACCAAGCGAGCGAGCGAGGACTTCGGCATGCGAGCGGACCGGCGCGCGGCTAGTCTTCGATGAACGCTTTGTGCATCGCGCGCACAAGGTTGTCGACGTGCTGGCGATCGCACCACAGCGTCACGCGCAGCGGCGACACGCTGACGGCGTTGAGCGGCACGCCGGCGCCGAACGCGGTCGCCCGCGCCTTGTTGATGATGCCGGGGTTGCCGCCGATACCGTGGCCGACCATCGTGACGGCGCCCTCCTCGCCCAGCTCGAGCGCCTGGCCGAGCACGTTGTCGAGCTTGGTCCTGACGTCGCCCCAGTCCGGCACGTCGGCGATCGTGAACCACGCGCGCAGCTCGCGGCCCTCGAGGTCGAGGTGGGTGAGCGGGATCGACGCGGCGCTGAGGATCTGCAGGCAGTGCTCGACGGCGGCGCCGCCGGACGCCGCCGAGATCCGGATCCGGATCAGCTGGTTCTGCCCGGTGACCGCGGCGACCTGGCGATCGCGATCCGGTGCGAAGTCGATGCGGGTGCCCCCGCCATCCTTGTTGGTCGCCCGGGCGTACAGCGCGATGCCGCTCTTGCGCGCGAAGTCGACCGCGGCGTCGTGCAGGACCTTGGCGCCCTGCGCGGCGAGCTCGAGCATCTCGTCGTGGCTGATCGCGTCGAGCAGTTGTGCGCTGTCGACGATCCGCGGGTCGGCGGTGTACACGCCGTCGACGTCCGAGCAAATCTCGCAGTAGTCGGCGCGCAGCGCACCGGCCAGCGCGACCGCGGTGGTGTCGGAGCCGCCGCGGCCAAGCGTCGTGATCTCGCGCTTGTACGACACGCCCTGAAACCCGGCGACGATCACGACCTTGCCGCGATCGAGCTCGTCCTCGATGCGAAACGGTCTGACCTCGACGATCCGTGCTCCCGAATGCCGATCGTTGGTGAGGATCCCGGCCTGCGAGCCGGTGAACGAGATCGCCTCGAGGCCCTCCTCGGAGCACGCCATCGAGAGCAGCGCCATCGCCTCGCGCTCGCCGCACGTCAGCAGCATGTCGAGCTCGCGGCGCGACGGCGACGGGCTGATCGACTTGGCCTTCTCGAGCAGCTGGTTGGTCGTCTTGCCCATCGCCGACACCACCACGACGACCTTCTTGCCCGCCGCCTTGGTGCGCGCGACGCGCTTGGCAACCAGCTTGATCTTGTCGGCGTCTGCCACCGAAGAACCGCCGTACTTCTGGACCACGATACCGGTCGAGCTCACGCCGCGCACCATACATCATCTCCACGCCGTGACGATGCTACCCTTCCCGATAATGGCCCGCCGCATCGCCGTGTTGATCGCCGCCGCGCTCGTGGGTTGCGGCTCGCCGGCGAGCTTCCACGCCGCCTGGCCCGATACGCAGGTCGAGCTGCGCGATGACGCCGACCGCGATCAGGCGATCGATCGGCTGTGGGTCATGCCGCCGGGCCCCGAGCGCGACCGGGCGCGGGTCCCGATCGCGGCGGCGGTCGCGCACCGGATCAGCGACGCGATCGACGACGATCATCCCTTCGTGGCCGCCGCGCTGCTCGATCAGCTGACCTGGCTGTGGCAGGACGATCCAGCGGCGGTCGGGCGCGGGCTCGCGAGCCATGGCCCGCTGCTGCACGCGCTGCGAACGATGTTCGGCAAGTCCGGCACGCTCGAGCCGACCGTCCAGATCCTCATCCTGCTGGCCGAGATCGAGCCCGCCGAGCGCGCGGCCCGCCTGGCCGAGCTCGACGAGGTGCTCGGGTTCGCCGACGAGCTGGCGATGGCCGAGAACGGGCCGGACGCGACGCGCGCTCAGCCGCTCGCGCTGCTCGAACCGACCGCGCTCGCGCTGCCGCTGCCGTGGCTGGTCGATCGCTACGTCGCGCTTCAGATCGAACGCCAGCGCGCGGTGGCCCAGCTGATCGAGCAGCGCGGCGCCTCGATGCCTCTGGTGCGCGCGCACCACGACTTCCTGTCGACCGGGCGCCGGATCGCCAACGTGCTGGCCCGCGCCGGCCGCGCCTCCGAGATCCACCGTGCGCTGACCCGGCTCACCACCACGTACGGCGCCGATCGCGGGCTCGCGGTCCGAGCCGAGCGGGTCGCCGATCAGCCGACCGCCGAGAGCTACGGCGAGCTGGCCAACGAGCTCGCGACCGACGAGCATGCGCCGGATGCCGCGGCGGCGCTCGCGGTGTGCGTGGCGGGCCTCGCCAGGTTCCCCGCCAACCCGGGCTTGCTGGGCTCCGCCGGCACCGACGCGCGCACGCTCGGCCGGATCGACCAGGCGATCGCGCTATACGAGCAAGCGCTGCACGCCACCGGCGAGCTCGACACCGCCGTCGCGATGCGGCTCGGCAACCTCTACGCCGAGCGGATCCAGCGGCTCGCCAGCGGCGGCCGGCCCAGCGCGGCGAACGACGCGTGGCACGACGCGCTGCGGTTCACCGCGGGAGTCGCCTCGACGCATCCGCACTCGGTGTGGCAGAAGGCCGCGGCGCTCGCCGAATCGGCGCTCGGCCGTGGCCTCGCGAGCCAGGGCATGCTCGACGATGCCAAGCATGCGCTGACCGCGTCGCTCGAGCGCGCGCCGTCGATCGATGCCTACGAGACCCTGGTCACCATCAACGTCCAGACCGATCGCTACGCCGACGCGCAGAAGTGGGCCGTCGAGGGCATCGCCATGCTGGGTGATCGCACGACCGGCGACCGCTACCGTCGCGCCAAGCTCGAGCGGCTCGCCGCCGACGGGCTCCGCCGCGCCGGCAAGGACCGGCCCGCCGCCGAGCTCTACCTCGAGTCGCTCCGAACCTGGGCGTCGCTCGGTGATACCAAGGACCTGCCGCGCGCGATCGCCGCCGAGCGCGAGCTCGAGATGAGCCGCACGATGTGGTGGCTCGGCGACGCGGGCAAGTCGGTCGACCTCGCGATGCGGGCGCTCGATCGCGATCCACAATCCGAGGAGCTCGCCACCACCGCCGTGGCGTTCCTGATCGAGGCCGGCCGCTATCGCGACGCGGTCGACGCGTACCACCGCAGCCTCGGCGAGCCCGCGATCAGCGACTACCACAAGACCTACATGAGCCTGTGGATCGTCGGCGAAGCCTCGCGCGCTGGTGAGCCGCGCGACCGGCTCGCGACCGACTACCTCGCCGGCCGCCGCGGCGACGCCTGGTACGAGAAGCTGGCCCAGCTCGCCGCCGGCAAGCTCGCGTTCGCCGACGTCGCGCCGCTCGCAACCACCGGCCCCCGGCGCGCCGAGCTCGCGTTCTACGGCGCCCTCCTCGGCTTCGCCCCGGCGGCCGCCACCCCGGCGGGCCGGCACAAGCTGCTCGAGGAGGTCGTCGCGGCCCGCCTCGTGCTCGATGCCGAGTACGACCTCGCGCGGCTGTACCTGCGGCAGCCCTGACGGTGCCGCGCCGGGGCGTGGAGCGTGCGGCCTTCGCGCACGACCTTGATCACGTCGAGATCGCGAAACGCGTTCGCCTGGTCAGCGTCTCGTAGCGCGCCCGGTCGAGCTCGACGCACACGACGTCGGGCCCGAGGGTCACCATGTTGGCCTGCGGAGGCGGCCCCAATGTAGGCCCACCGCTGGCCGGGCTCCCCGCGTGGCGAGCCAACGTGCGCTCGCTTCACTCTCACGGCCACGGCACCCGCCTGCCCGCTCACTGGTTCACCGCCTGGCCGACGGGACATCGCGACACGAGATCGCTCCGGTGGCTTTCCAGCCCTCCCGCAGGAGCCAGGTCTTGGGCCGAAACACCATCAGCGGATCATAGGTCGGCGGGCCGCGCCACAGGAACGCCTCCTCGTCGCCGTATTCCCGCCAGTCGGGAAACATCGCCGCGCTCGAGAACCAGTCGATCGACCACGCGTTCATCGGCGCCACGCGATCTTCGCGGTGCTTCCGCCAGTTGTTGATCACGTAGCTGAGCGCATGCCGCGCCTGCGTCGGCGACGTGATGATCTCTGCATGGTAGCGGTCGGGGAACACCGCGCCGCGACGGCGAGGCCCGGGCCGGCGCTTGCTGATCGCCGCGTTCAGGTGCTTGGCAGCCGAGATCTGGAAGCCTTGCATCCCCGACGCGAGCGCCGCCTTGTCGTTCGCCTCGACCAGCAGATGCACATGATTGCGCTGGATGCTGAGGTGGACGATCCGGAAGTTCTCGCGGCGCGCGGTGGTGAGCGTGGCTTCGCGGACCGCGTGATACGCGAGACGGCGTCGCAGACTGCCGACAGCACCGACGACTCGAAGCACCACGTGCACCGGGTTGCGGGCGTGCAGGTACGGTCGCTCCTTGTGCGGCGAGCCAGCCCGCGGCCCCTTGGCGGGACGCCCAGCACCGCGCCGCTTGCCGCCGCGCTTCTTGAACAGCGCGAGCTGTTCCGGCTGCACGCGTTTGCGGGGAGACCTCAGCTTACCAACCGTCACCAACGAACCATATCCGTCGAGGATGCATCGATGCAACAGAAATCGCCGATATTTTATTGTCGTCATTTCGTGGACTTGGAATCCGGCGCTGACCTCGGCAAACGCCTCGGCTCCGCCGCGGATCACTCCCGCCGACGGGCCTTCTGCGCGCCAGACCCGCGTAGACGACTGACCGCAGCGGACGTGGCGACGGACCGTCGACAGAACCCGGAGATCACCGTTCGGCTGGTGTCGTCGCGGCTGGTGTCGTCGCGGCTGGCGCGCAGGGCCTATGTGAGCGCGGCGATCTTCGCCAGCACCGGCTGCTTGGCAACGTGCCAGTCCTCGTGTTTCTCGGCCGGGATCTGCGACCTCGGGATCGCATGCTCGAGCGTTCGACGAACCGCGGAGAACGTGCATGATCGTTGGGCAAGGCTCGCCGTAGGACCTCGGGAGACCACCACCCGGCCTGTGGACGGCAGCACTCAGCTTGTAGCTGGATCGTTGGATTCCGGCATCCGGCGCACGAGGCGGAGCCCGCCGCCCACAGCCCATCGCACGTACGACGGCCGCCATCCGGAATCTCTTTTTGAGATTTGGGGACCGGACCGGAATATATGTTACGCAGAACATTGCGTCTTCCTCGGTAACTACGCGCGTGCGCAGTCGAGCCTTGCCCATCGCGCCATCGCGCCAGGAGCCAGCGATCGCGCCAGGAACCAGCGATCGCGCCAGGAACCAGCGATCGCGCCAGAAACCAGCGATCGCGCCAGGAACCAGCCATCGCGCCAGGAACCAGCCGTCGCACCGGCAACAAAGATCGCGCTCACGCGGCACCGCACCCACCGCACCCACCGCACCCACCGCGCCCACCGCGCCCACCGCACCCACCGCGCCCACCGCACCCACCGCCGCGACGATCGCAGCGGCGATGTTACGAAGGTCATGAGTAGTCTGGTTGGTCTGCGTTCCGGTCCCCAAAAAATCTCAAAGGGATTCCGAAATGGTGGCCGTCGTGCGTGCGATGGGATCGTCGTCGAGCACGGTGGCGGTCCGGCGCCGAGTCCCATTGCGCCAGACTCGCAAGCTCCTACACCGCGGACACCGTCCCCGGTACGACACCGCCGCGTGCCATTGCTCCAGCCGGCCATCGATCGTCACGAGGCCTCGGGCGAAGATGTCTCCATGGCGCCGACGATCGGACGAAACGCGACCTGCCACTGTGGCAGCGGCAAGAAGTACAAGAAGTGCTGCCTCCCCGCCGACGAGGCAAGTCTGGCTGCGCTGCGCAAGGCCGTCGCGGCCGCCGCCCGGCCCATCGTCGTCATCGAGGACGACGAGCTCGACGAGCTATCGAACTCCGTCCTCGAGCTCGTCCGCGACGGCCACCTCGAGCAGGCACTGGTCGCCTGCAAGCGCCTGCTCGCCGAGTTTCCCGAGGTCGTCGACGGCCTCGAGCGCTCCGGGATGGTGCACGCCAAGATGGGCGACCACGCGGCCGCCGCCGCCTTCTACCGCCAAGCCTTCGACTTCGTCACCAACCCAAGCCGCCGCGATGATTACGACGGCGCGGACTACTACCGAGAGAAGATGGAACAGGAGGAGCGGCTCGCCGGGCTGCGCTGAAGCCGATCGCGCGCGACGTGCTGCAGTCGTGCGTGCGCCCTATCAGGTGGGCCTCGGCAGCGGCCATGGCCCGCATTTGCCGCCGTGGCTTTCGTTCACTGACCGAATAGTCTGGTTGGTGTGCGTTCCGGTCCCCAAAAATCTCAAAGAGATTCCGAAATGGTGGCCGTCGTGCGTGCGATGGGCTGTGGGCGGCGGGCTCCGCCTCGTCCGCCGGATGCCGGAATCCACTGCTCCAGCTA
>Ga0307509_10000577_pt1 | contig 62808 bp, 50 predicted proteins | sample 10_EM_MG_FD_202245 | JGI IMG/M metagenome (GOLD analysis project Ga0307509, IMG submission 202245) | Populus trichocarpa ectomycorrhiza microbial communities from riparian zone in the Pacific Northwest, United States - 10_EM | ecosystem: Host-associated > Plants > Roots > Unclassified | place...
CGGCGGACTGCGCCTTGCTCTGCGCCCCAAGCGGTCCCTTCGCACTGGCATCTGTAGCGTGAACAGGCCCTACCCAGGAGCACCCTGCTTCAGGTGGCGGTAGATCAACCCGCGCGACACGCGCAGCTGGCGTGCGGCCTTCGAGACGTTGCCGTCGCAGGCCTGCACGGTGCGGACGATCAGGTCGCGGTCGCTGTCGCGCAAGGTGCTGGCCGCGGGTGCGGCGGGCGCGGCGGCCTGCGGCGCGATCGGGCTCTGCGGGAGCCGGATCACGGGCTGCGCTGCGCCGTCGTGCGCCTGCATGCGCGCCATCACCCAGACGTTCAGACCGTTCGGCAGCCGGTGCATGGCGCTGCCGGTGTCGCGTGTCAGCGCGGCCAGGCGGTTCAGGCTCAGGCCGAACACCTCGTCGGCGCGCAGCCCCGGTGCGCCCTGGGCCACGCCGAGCAGGCGCGCGGCCACGTTGTTGACCCAGGCGATGCCGCCACGTGAGTCGAGCCCGGCCAGGCCTTCCATCGGCGTGCCCAGCAGTGCCGGCGAGGTCTGCAGGTGCACGATCAGGTGTTCGTGGGACTGGGCGCGCAGCAGCTGGTTCTCGATCGTCGTGGCGTAGAGGCCGACGACGGCAGCGGCGTCGAAGCCGAAGGGCCGGCCCTCACAGGTCACGTCAAGCACGGCGGCGAGCTGGCCGTGAACATCGCGGATGGGCGCGGCGGCGCAGTGCAGCACCTGCAGGTGACCGAAGAAGTGCTCGCCGCCCAGCACCAGACAGGGCTGGCCGGTGCGCATCGTGATACCAGGCGCGCCGGTGCCGATGTGCTCTTCGTCGATGTTGACGCCGATGCGCCGCGCCAGCGGCAGCAGCACTTCGCCGTGGTCGGTGGCCGACTGGGTGGCGTGCACGACCACGCCTTGCGCGTCGGTCAGGATCGCCGTGCAGGCGGTGCCGGCCAGCGTGAGTTCGAGCTGTGCCAGGTCATCGGCCGCGGCCTGCAGCATCAGCTGGCTGCGCGCCAGCGCCGAGTGGATGCGGCTGGGCGTGACCGGGTTGAACGCGATGCGCTCGAACGGGTCGCGATGCGCCTGCACGCAGCGCGACCACGACTGGATCACGCCTTCGCTGACCAGGCCCGAGGGGCGCGTGCCCTCCTCGAAGTAACGCTGCCGTGCCAGCGCGAGGCGTTGCTGCGGGGTCGAGAAGAAGGGCTGGACGGGCAGGGGTGTTCGGTGCATGGCAGGCTGGAATTTGGACCGTATCGGAACAGCACGGCGCTAGGGAAAGCCCGATGGGCGAAAAGAGACACCCGCCGGAACGATTGCCCCTCAAGCTGGGGGTTTTGGTCGACGTGATGCCCTTGTTTCTCGTGAAGCGGCTGGTTGTCCGATAAGCTCGCCGCGGCCCAGCGCAGTTTCGCGCCGGATTGCGGCTGCTCGAAGACGAATCTTGCGATGCAGCGCATCCGTCAGGTTGTTCAACGAACGGTCCGCTTCCTTCGAAGCAGCCACACGAGTCCGCAGGTAGAGACGTTGATCAGATCCGAACTCGAAGAAATCGAAGCGGCGCCGAACACCAAGGGGCGGTACGCCCGTCACGACGGCCAATGGTCACCCGTGACCTACCGCTATCGCATGCTGAGCGCGGTGATGCTGATCGCGCTCGCGATGTTCGCCACCGTGCCCGGCCGGGGGCTGCGCAACTACGTCGCCCGCGTGCGCTTCTTTGCGAGCTGCGCTCGCGAACTCAAGCAGATCGGCGATTTCTCCGTGGTGAGCAGCTCGCAGAACCTGCTCAGGACCTTGCAGGAGCGGCCGCATCTGATCGGCGTCGCGACCTGGCCCTACATCAACGGCCTGTGGACGACGGCGCAGCGGTTCGCTGCGCTGCAGGCCCACTACGCCGAACTGGAGTCCTTCCCCGGCCTGCAGATCGGCACGCGCGAGAAAGTCGTCGTGTCGAACCTGAGCGGCCTGGTGCCGGGGCTGACGATCGCCATCGACCGGCCGAGCTGGTTCATGCGCGAAGGCGAACTGACCGTCAACCTCTTCAACGGGGACTTTCGTGCCTACTCGCTGGCCTTCACCTTCGGGCGGGTCGCCGGTCAGCGGGTGATGTACGTGGGCTGCATCCAGGGCCGCCAGGCCGAGGGGGTGGAGCAGCTGTACCGCGACCTGACCAAGAAGCTGCACGGCTGGCGCCCTCGCGACGTGATGGTGTCGCTGGTGCAGATGATCGGTTCGGCCGCCGGCGTGTCCAAGATCCATCTGGTGTCGGACGCAGCCCGCGTGCACCGGCACAAGTATTTCGGCGACCAGCACGAGGCGCTGACGTCCGCGAACTACGACGAGATCTGGTTGGAGCGCGGGGCGGTCGCGGGCGACGGCGGCTTCTTCGAGTTGGGCACCGGGATCCGTCAGCGCGAGCAGCACGAGATGTCGTCCAACAAGCGTGCCATGTACCGGCGTCGGTACGAGCTGATGGACAGCTTGACGCGCGACGTGAACGCGGTGGTCGCGGCGCGCAGCACCGAGCCCGGGCTGCGTCGCGTGTTGGAACAACGCTTCGCCTAGCGTGATCAGGCGCTAGGCGTCGGGTGCCTCCATCAGGTCCAGCGTGCGCTCGATCTCGTCCGGGTCTACCGTGAAATCGTCACCGACCTGGGTGCCCACGACGATGCCGAATTTCTGCCCGTCGCGGTCGGTCAGGTTCTTGAACAGCGAGCAGTAGCGGTTCGGAGGCTGCAACACCAGCAATGAACCGCCGGGCGACAGCACCACCAGCCCGTGAACCAGCTGGCTGCCCTCGACACCGACGACGACCCGGGCGCCCGAGCAGGCCTCGATGATCGCGGCCGCGCTGAGTTGCATCGGGTCGACGACGCGAAATCCTCTGCTCTTCTGGAGCCGTTCCGCGATCTGCAGTTCGTTGCGCAGAAGGCGGCGCTCGCCGGCCCGGCCGCGCAAGATGAACACGCCGGGGTGCGCCGCGTGCGTGCGACCGCCGAGCAGCTTGTCGCCCAGGGCCTTGAACCGGCGGTGCTTGTGGCGGTTCTGACCGACGTCATGAAAGATCACGAGTTGCTTGAACCAGGTCTGGTCACGGCGCTGCGCTTGCATGCCCAGCAAGGCCTCGTACTCGAGCATCTGCGGGCTGGGAACGACGGCCTTCGAGGTGACCGGCAGGCCGTGCTCCCGCGCCAGCGCGTAGGTCGTGCAGTCGTCGATCAGCCAGTTGCCGAAGTAGCGGTTGCCGGAGAACGAGCAGTACAGCGCGGCGGGCCGGGTTTCCTCCGTCGTCTGCAGTGCAGGCACGCGGCGGGTGCGGCTGTGCAGGTGCGAGCGCGCCGAGCCCTTGTAGAGCACGCCGTCGGCGAGCAGCACGTTCTCGAGCAGCATGGCCCGCGTGGCACCGTGGGTGCCCGCGCTCTCGCCCGCCAGCAGCTTGCGTTCCTCGGCCAGCGTCGACGAGAAGGGCGACAGCTGGGTGATGCGGTCGAACTGGCCGGGCAGGAGATACGCCGGCGGCGCGGAACGCACTTCGGCTGGTGCGATCTCCCAGCTGCGGGAGGCCACTTGCTCCAGGGCAGGCGACACGTCGGCCATGGCGCCGAGCAGGGTCTGCAGGATCGGCGTGAAGCTCCAGCGCATGTCGGCAACGAGGGGTTCGTTTCGGGGTACCGACCGTGAAGTGCAGGCTGGCGTCGAATTCTAGCGGGGCACGCTTCAGAAGCGCAGCGATGCGGATGCGCCCGCGAGCCAAGTTCTCCCGGGTGCAGGCTCGAAGAAGCGGGCATTGCCTTCGTTGACGATCACCGAGCCTGCGTAGGTCCGGTTCAGCAGGTTGTCGCCGCGTGCGTAGGCGTTGAATTCCCAGGCGCCGGCGCGCAGCAGGTAGCCTGCGTAGGCGCCGAGCACGCCACCGCCGGCTGCGGTGGCATCGTTCGCATCGTTGGCCTTGACGTTGCCCAGCCAGCGTGCCTCGATGCCGCCGCGCCAGCCTTGCGGAGGCACCCATCCCAGGCTCGCGAACAGCGAGCGGCTCGCGGTGCCGGGGATGCGGTTGCCGGCAGGAATCAACAGCGTCGGCGTCGTGCAAGGCGTCGCCGCGCAGGTGTAGAAGTCGTTGCGGTAGCGCGCGTCGAGCAGCGTGAGCGCCGTCTGCGCCTGCAGGTTGCCGGCAAAGCGCCGATCCCACGCCAGTTCCAGGCCGGTGCGTCGCGTGCTGCCGGCGTTCTGGAAGGTCGCACGACCGCCGGTGTTGCCGAGCGTGACGATCTCGTCGGTCGTGCGCGTCGCGAACAGTGCGGCGTTGAGCGTGCCGACACCGGCGATGCGCGTCTTCACACCGACCTCGACGCTGTCGCTGTGAGCCGGTTGCAGGTCGAAGTTCAGGCCGGTCGCGCCGCCGGGTCGGTACGCCAGCTCGTTCAGGGTCGGCGTCTCGAACCCGCGGCCCGCGGTGGCGTAGAGGTGCACGTCGTCGCTGGCGGCGAACATCACGCCCAGCACCGGCAGCGTCGCGCTGTAGCGCGCGCCGCCGCTGTCGTCGGGGTTGCCGGCGACGATGTAGGCGTCGGTCGAGGTGAAGCGCACACTGCTGTGGCGCACGCCGGCGTTGACCGACCACGCCGGCGTCAGCTGCACCGAGGCCTGCAGGTACTGGTCGATGTTGCTGACGTCGTTGACCTCGTCGCGGCGCAGCGCGCCCTCGACGCCGAGCGTGCTGCCGACGAAGTTCTGAAAACCTTGCCGGTGCTCGCGCAGCGTGTCGTAGGCCAGGCCGGCGACCAGCGTCGTCGGCAGCTGCGCAAGCGTGGTCTTCGCGGTCCAGCGCAGGTCGGTGCCGCTGTAGTCGCGGCCCAGCTGGATCACACCGCCCGGCTGCCGCGGGCTGCTGTTCTGCGTCGCGACCGGAATGGCCTGGAACTGCTCGGTGTCGCGGTGGCCGCCATAGACCAGCACGCGCAACGCGTTGACCGTGTCCAGGCGCCGTTCGTAGATCAGCCCGCCCTGTGTTTGCGAGACGGTCTTGCGTGTGTTGAAGGTGAGCGCCGAGCCGTCGACGCCATGCGGGTCGGCATTGAACTGGTCGCGCGTCAGGCCCAGCGGGTCTTGCGCGGTCGGCAGCGCGAGGCTGTTGGCGATCAGCGTGAACTGGCTCGCGTCGTCGGGCCGCCAGGTGAGCTTCAGGTTGCCGATGCGGCGCTCGGCCGCGCTGTGGTCGCGGCTGCCGTCGGTGCGGAACTCGCTCGCGCTCGCGTTGTAGCCGAACGCGCCTTGCGAACCGCTGAGCGTGGTGCCGATGCGCAGCATGCCGTCGCTGCCTCCTGCGAGGCTGAAGCCGACGGTCGGCGGCCCGCTGCCTTCGGCCGAGAACACCTGCAACACCCCGCCCGAAGCGTTGCCGTAGAGGGCCGAGAACGGCCCGCGCAACACCTCGAGGCGCTCCACCGAGGCGAGGTCGATGTGCGAGACCTGGCCCTGGCCGTCGGGCAGCGTCGCGGGGATGCCGTCGACGAACACGCGCACGCCGCGGATGCCGAAGGTCGACCGCGCGCCGAAGCCGCGGATCGAGATCTGCACGTCCTGCGCGTAGTTCTGCCGGTCGCGCGCGAGCAGCCCGGTCACACCGCCCAGGCCCTCGGAGATGTTGACCTGGGCGCGCGCGTCGCGCATGGCGTCGCCGTCGAGGCGGTCGATCGACGCCGGCACATCGAAGGCTGGCGTGTCGACGCGTGTGGCCGTGACGACGACCGGTGCGAGCGTCGTCGTCGGTGCGGGTTGCGACCACGCGCTGCCGGCGAGGGCCAGCGGCGGCAGTGCGCACCAGATGATGTGGCGCGAAACGAAAGAGCGTGTGACGCGCATCGAGGTCTCCGGTGGAGGGGCCGGCGGAATTTGTCATGAATCGGCACAGATTTCGCCCCGGGAAACTACCTTGTTGTTGGGATATCGAGGGCGCACGCGGCGACAAGCCGCGCGACGCGGTCCGATCTAAACAGGCGCCCGCGATGGGGTCGCTTCGATTCCTGTACCCTCGGCGCCCCGAAGCCATCGAAGCGACCCATGAAAGATTTCCCTGCCCGCGAAAAGCTCGACATCACCGAGAAGGTGGCGCGCTACCTCGTCATCGCCGGCACGCTCGACAAGAACTCCGCTGCCGACGACTACGACCTGGCCAACGAGCTCAGCCTGGAACTCGCGATGGTGCTGCCCGCCGCGATCTACCGCGCGATGGTCGAAGCCGCCACGCACCCGGACGGCAAGATCAACCCGGGCACCGTGGCGGTGATGATGCGCAACGAACTGTTGGCGAGCACCGACGCCGAACTCCACCCCGAGCAGGTCGCCTTCCACACGCCGGGTGTGACGACCAAGCCGCGCAGCAAGGCGCACTGATGTCGCTGAGCCGTCAGGCCGCGCCCAGCACCGCGGCCGGGCCGGGCAGCCAGCGCCACTGACCGGGTTTCAGGTCGTCCGGCAGGGCCAGGATGCCGTAGCGGCTGCGATGCAGCGTCTGCACCGTGTTGCCGGCGGCGGCGACCATGCGCTTGACCTGGTGGTACTTGCCTTCGAGCAGCGTCATGCGCAGCGCGTGCTCGCCGGTCTGCTCGCAGTCGGCGGCGCGCACCGGCAACGGGTCGTCGTGCAGGATCACGCCGCTGCGCAACTCGTCGATCTGCTTCGCGGTCACCGGATCGAGCGTCCCGATCTCGTAGACCTTGGGCACGTGCTTCTTCGGCGACGTCAGGCGGTGGATCAGCGCGCCGTCGTCGGTCATCAGCAAGAGGCCGGTCGTGTCCTCGTCGAGCCGGCCCACCGGCTGCAGGCCGCGCACGCGCAACGGCGGCGGCAGCAGGCTCATCACGCTCGGGTGGTGTTTGGGCTTTTGCGAGCACTCGTAGCCGGTCGGCTTGTGCAGCAGCACCAACGCCTTCGCGTGGTAGGGCCAGGGCTCGCCGCGCACCGTGAACACCAAGCCCTCGGGTGCGACCTCGAACCACGGGTCGTCGCAGACCGCACCATCGATGGCCACATGGCCAGACAGGATCAAGCCCTCGCATTCGCGCCGCGCGCCGAAGCCTTGCGAGAACAGCACTTGAGACAGTTTCATCCCCGAATTGTCACTTCCACGCGAACTCGGGCTGCTCGAAGTGGGCGACGCGCGTCGCGCGGCCCTCGATGCAGAGTTCGCGGAACTGGTACAGCACCGCCGCGGTCGGCGCGGCGATCCAGGTCTGGCCGACCGGCATGCGCAGCACCGGTCGCGTGGCATCGGCGCTCGCATCCAGCATCGGCGCGTCGGTGCGCATGAATTCGGCTACGGGAATGCGGTGGATGCTCTGCACCTCGGCCGGGTTCGCGACCAGCTTGCGCGCCGCGCCGGCCCACACCACCACCGGCGTGATCACGAAGCCGGATCGTGTCACGTAGTCGTCGAGCCGGCCCAGCACCGCGCCCGCATCCAGCGTCAGATCGACCTCTTCGCAGAGCTCGCGCAGTGCGGCCTGTTCCGGCGTCTCGCCCGCTTCGATGCGGCCGCCCGGCAATGCCCACTGACCGGCGTGGTCGCGCAGCTGCAGCGAGCGCCGCGTCAGGATCAGCGCGGCGCGCTCGCTCCACGCCGTGTGCTGCGGCAGGCCGGGCAGCGCGGCGCCGAAGCCTTCTTCGGTCACCGCGACGGCCACCGCCGCCGACCGCTGCGCGTGGTCGCCGACCGCGCGCACCTCGAAGCCGCGCAGGCGCGCCTGGATGCGCTCGCGCAGCAAGCCAGGCCTTACTTGGCCAGCGCCTTGTCGGTCACCGCGTGGGTCCAGGCGGCGGTGCCCGGGTCCTTCTTGATGACCGGGTCGCTGCCGCCCGCGAGCAGCACCTTGACCGTGCGCTGGTACGCGGCCGGGTCGAGCACGCCCATCTTCGGCGTGCCGGAGGTGGTGATCAGCTTGGCCACGTTCTCGAGCTGGCGCTTCTGCACCGCGGCGGTCGAGCCGCCCGAGGTGTCGGCGGCGAGCACGATCTTCACGGCTTCGTCCTGGTTCTTGATCGCGTACTCCCAGCCCTTGATCGAGGCCTTCACGAACTTGGCGATCTTGGCGACGTAGGCCGCGTCCTTCAGGTCGGGCTCGCGCGCGTAGAGGCCGTCTTCGAGCGTCGCCACGCCCTGGTCTTCATACGGGAAGGTGACGAGGTCGCTGGCCTTCACGCCGGCGTCGATGACCTGCCAGTACTCGTTGTAGATCATGGTCGAGATGCACGCGGCCTGGTTCTGCAGCAGCGGGTCGACGTTGAAGCCCTGCTTCAGCACCTTGACGTCGGGGTTCGCGCCGCTGGTCTTCAGGCCCAGCGTGCCCATCCACGACAGGAACGGGTACTCGTTGCCGCCGAACCAGACGCCCAGGGTCTTGCCCTTGAAGTCCTTGGCCGTGGTCACGCCGCTGGCCTTCTTGCAGGTCAGCATCATCCCGGAGCGGTTGAAGATCTGCGCGACGTTGACCATGGGCACGCCGGCTTCGCGGGCGGCCAGCGCGCTGGGCATCCAGTCCACCGTCAGGTCGGCGCCCTTGGCGGCCAGCACCTGCGCGGGGGCGATGTCGGGGCCGCCCGGCTTGATCGTCACGTCGAGGTCGGCCTCCTTGTAGAAGCCCTTGGCGGCGGCCACGTAGTAGCCGGCGAACTGCGCCTGCGGCAGCCACTTGAGCTGCACGGTGACCTTGTCGGCTGCGGTCGCCGAAGTGGCGAAAGAAGCGGCCAGACCCGCCAGCAGGAGTGAGAGCGCGAGAGCTGTTTTACGCATGTCGAGAGACTCCGGAGGTTGTGCCTTGCGGCGTGGTGGAAACTGAAAGAACAATTGGAACCGATTCAAGCACCGCTGCGTATCGAGGGATGCCAGAAGGTCGCACGGCGTTCGACCCAGCCGAGCACGCCGTAGAGCACCGAGCCGGCCAGCGCCGCGACCAGGATCGCGGCCCAGACCAGCCCCATGTTGAGCCGCGCCGCCTCGGTCGAGATGCGAAAGCCCAGGCCAGCGACCGGCGAGCCGAAGAACTCGGCGACGATCGCGCCGATCATCGCCAGCGTCGAGTTGATCTTCAGCGCGTTGAACACGAAAGGCAGCGCGACCGGGATGCGCAGCGAGAAGAGGGTGCGCCAGTAGCTCGCGCCGTACGAGCGCATCAGGTCGCGCTCCATGTGGCCGCTCTCGGCCAGACCGGCGAGCGTGTTCACCAGCATGGGGAAGAAGGTCATGATCACGACGACGGCGGCTTTCGATTCCCAGTCGAAGCCGAACCACATCACCATGATGGGCGCGATGCCGATCAGCGGCACGGCGCTCGCGAGCGAGGCCAGCGGCAGCAGGCCGCGTTGCAGGAAGGGGCTGCGGTCGATCAGCACGCCGGTGACGAAACCGAGCGTGCAGCCGGCGATCAGGCCGATCAGCGCCGAGTGCAGCACGGTCTGCGTGAAGTCGCCCGCGAGCACGCCGATGCCGCCGAGCAGCGAGGCCCAGATCACGCTGGGTGCGGGCAGCAGGACGCGCGGCACCTCGAAGAAGTCGACCAGCAGCTGCCAGAACACCAGCACCCAGGCGCCGAACAGCAGCGGCGTGCCGAAGCGGCCGACCACGCTGTGTTCATCGAACGCGGCGAGCCAGCGCACGCTGAGGATGGCCAAGGCCAGCAGCGCCAGGCCGACGGCGAGGGGCAGGGCAACGCTCACTTGCGGCCTCCCGGCGTGAGCACGCGTTCGGCGAACGCCACCGCACCGGTCAGCACCAGCCCGAGCAGCGCCGACATCGCCAGCGCCGACCAGATCTGCACCGTGTTGCCGTAGTACGAGCCGGTCAGCAGCCGTGCGCCCAGGCCGGCCTGCGCGCCGGTCGGCAGCTCGCCGACGATGGCGCCGACCAGGCCCGCCGCGATGCCGACACGCAGCGACGGGAACAAAAAGGGCAGCGAGGCCGGCACGCGCAGCTTCCAGAACGTGTGGCGCTTGCTCGCGGCATAGGTGTGCATCAGCTCCAGCTCCATCACGCCGGGCGAGCGCAGGCCCTTCACGAGCGCGACTGCGACCGGGAAGAAACACAGGTACATCGAGATGATGGACTTCGGGAACAAACCCGTGAGCCCGACGCTGCCGAGGATCACGATCACGATGGGCGCGATCGCCAGCACCGGCACGGTCTGCGACGCGATGATCCACGGGAACATGCTGCGCTCCAGCGTGCGCGAGTGCACGATCACGACCGCGAGCACGGCGCCCAGCAGCGTGCCCATCACGAAGCCGAGCAGCGTGGCCGAGCTGGTCACGGCGGCGTGGAACAGCAGGTTGCGCGGCGAGTCCAGCGGCCAGCCGAAGATCGAATCGAACAGGTCGAGCGCGATCTGGTGCGGGGCCGGCAACACCGGGCGGTCCATGCTGAGCGTGAGCTTGATCAGGTCCCGCGCGCCCCAACCGGGTTGCGACGACAGCGTGCGCTCGATCACCTGCGCCGCATTCAACCCGATGGCCGCGGCGTACCAGATCGCGAGCACAACGGCGCTGACCACGAGGACAGGCCCGACGCGCCACCAGAGGCTCTTGTCGTCAGTGGTCGCCGCCATGCCCGTCCTGCAAGGCGACGCGCACGCGGTGCGCAATCTCGGTGAACTGCGGCGTGTCGCGGATGTCGAGCGTGCGGTCTGCGGGCAGGCCGGACTCGATCACGTCGACGATGCGGCCCGGCCGCGGCGACATCACGACGATGCGCGACGACAGAAACACGGCCTCGGGGATGGAGTGGGTGACGAATACGACGGTGCGCTTTTCTTTCTCCCACAAGCGCAGCAATTGCTCGTTCAAACGATCGCGCGTGATCTCGTCGAGCGCGCCGAAGGGCTCGTCCATCATCAGGAGCTTGGGCTCGAAGCCGAGCGCCCGCGCGATCGATACGCGCTGCTGCATGCCGCCCGAGAGCTGCCACGGGTACTTGCCTTCGAAGCCTTTCAGGCCGACGCGCTCGAGGTGTTCCATCGCCGTCTGACGCGCCTGGTCCTTCGCGATGCCGTGGATCTCCAGCGGCAGGCAGACGTTGGCGAGCACCGTGCGCCACGGGAACAGCGCCGGCGCCTGGAACACATAGCCGTAGGCACGCTTCAGGCGCGCTTCCTGCGACGTCATGCCGTTCACGCGCACCGTGCCTGAGCTGACCTGCTCGAGGTCGGCGATCACGCGCAGCAGCGTTGTCTTGCCGCAGCCGGACGGGCCGATCAGCGAGATGAACTCGCCTTCCTGGATGTTCAGGCTGACGTCGTTCAGCGCGGTGACGGTGTGTTCCTTGGCGGGGTAGACGACCGAGACGCCTTGGACTTCGACGGTTGGGCTGGACGGGGATGACAAAGGTTCAGACACGTGCTTCACACACGCGCAGGGTTGTTCGGGTGCGTCGTCCAGTTGGCGTACGCGGCCGGCACCGCTTGCCCGGTGCGTGCGTCGACTTCGCCCGGCTTCAGCGCGTGCATCGTGATGCACTCGGGCACCGGACACACCGACACGCACAGGTTGCAGCCCACGCATTCGTCGTCCATCACCTCGAAGTGGCGCTTGCCGTCCTTGGTCGCCATGATGGCCTGGTGCGAAGTGTCCTCGCAGACCACGTGGCAGCGGCCGCACTGGATGCAGGCCTCCTGGTTGATGTGGGCCTTCTCGATGTGGTTCAGGTTCAGCTGGTTCCAGTTGACGATGCTGGGCACGGCACGGCCGCGGAAGGCCTCGATGTTGGCGAAGCCCTTCTCGTCCATGTAGTTCGACAGGCCGTCGCACATCTCCTGCACGATCTTGAAGCCGTAGGTCATGGCCGCGGTGCAGACCTGCACGTTGCCGCAGCCCAGCGCGATGAACTCGGCCGCGTCCTTCCAGGTGGTGATCCCGCCTATGCCCGAGATCGGCAGCGTCGCCATCTCGGGCGTGCGCGCGATCTCGGCCACCATGTTCTGCGCGATCGGCTTGACGGCCGGACCGCAGTAGCCGCCGTGCGAACCGGTGCCGCCGGTGTTGGGGTAGATGAGCAGCGAGTCGAGGTCCACGCCCATCACCGAGTTGATGGTGTTGATCAGCGACACCGCGTCGGCACCGCCGCGCTGAGCCGCGAGCGCCGGCGGCTTGATGTCGGCGATGTTGGGCGTGAGCTTCACGATGACGGGCAGTTGGCTGTACTGCTTGCACCAGCGCGTGACCATCTCGATGTACTCGGGCACCTGGCCGACGGCCGAGCCCATGCCGCGCTCGCTCATGCCGTGCGGGCACCCGAAGTTGAGCTCGATGCCGTCGCAGCCGGTGTCTTCGACGCGCGGCAGGATGGCCTTCCAGCTCTGCTCGTCGCAGGGCACCATGATCGAGACGATCATCGCGCGGTCGGGCCAGTTGCGCTTCACGCGCGTGATCTCGGCCAGGTTCACCTCGAGCGGCCGGTCGGTGATCAGCTCGATGTTGTTGAAGCCGATCAGGCGGCGGTCCTGCGAGTAGAGCGCTGCATAGCGCGGGCCGTTGACGTTGACGACCGGCGGGCCGGCTTCGCCCAGCGTCTTCCAGACCACGCCGCCCCAGCCCGCCTCGAAGGCGCGGACGACGTTGATCTCCTTGTCGGTGGGCGGGGCGGAGGCGAGCCAGAACGGGTTCGGGCTCGTGATGCCGGCGAAGGTGGTGGCGAGGTTGGCCATGGGGTTCCTTGGTCGGGTTCAGGCGGCGCGGCGCGTGCGCTTGAACGCGGGCGTGCCGGCGACGAGCGCGCGGGTGATGGCGTGCGCGGCGATCTTGCCGTGCTCGACGGCTTCGACGGTCAGGTCCTTGCCGCCGTGCGTGCAGTCGCCGCCGGCCCACACCTTGGGCAGCGAGGTCTGGCCGTGTTCGTCAACGACGATGCGGCCGCTCTTGAGCTTCAGTGTCGCCAAGGTCGGGTCGGCCAGCACCAGCGTCTGGCCGATGGCCTTCAGCACGGTGTCGGCCGCGAGGCTCCAGCGTTCGCCGGTGGGCTGCAGTTGGCCATCGACGTCGCGCACGGTCGCGAAGCTCGCGCCCGTGACCGCGCCGGCGCTTGACGCCAGGCTGTCGAGCACGCCCCAGGTGCGTATCGTCACGCCGTTCAGCTGCGCCCATTCCTGCTCGTGATTTGACGCCGGCATGCGCTGCTGGTCGCGGCGGTAGACGATGGTGACCTCCTCAGCCCCGAGCTTGCGCGACTGCACCGCTGCGTCGACCGCGGTCATGCCGCCGCCCAGCACGACGACGCGCCGGCCCACCGGCAGCGCCGCGTAATCGGTGGTTTGGCGCAAGCCGGCGATGAAGTCGACCGCGTTGGCCACGCCGTTCATGGTCTCTTCGGCAATGCCCAGCGCGTTGACGCCGCCCAGGCCCAGGCCGAGAAACACCGCGTCGTACTTCAGGCTCAGGTCCGCGAGCGTGATCTGCTCGCTGAGAGACTGGCCGTACTCGATCGTGATGCCGCCGATGGACAGCAGCCAGGCGATCTCTTTCTGCGCGAAGTCGTCGGTGGTCTTGTAGGTGGCCAGCCCGTATTCGTTCAGCCCGCCGGGTTTGGGCTTGGACTCGAACACCGTGACCTCATGGCCCAGCATCGCCGCGCGGTGCGCGCACGACAGGCCGGCCGGCCCGGCACCGACGACGGCGATGCGTTGGCCGGTGCTCGCCGCGCGTGTGAACAGCGGTTGGCCGGGCGCCGCGAAGTACGCGTCGGTCGCGTGGCGCTGCAGCATGCCGATCTCGACCGGCTTGTCTTCGCTGGTGTTGCGCACGCAGGCCTGTTCGCACAGCACCTCGGTCGGGCAGACGCGCGCGCACATGCCGCCGAAGACGTTGGCCTCGAGGATGGCCTTGGCGGCGCCGCGCAGGTTGTCCTCGCCGATGCGGCGGATGAACGACGGGATGTCGATGCCGGTCGGACAGGCGGTGACGCAGGGTGCGTCGAAGCAGTAGTAGCAGCGCTCGGCCTCGATCGCCGCCTGCATGGGTGTGAGCGGCGGGTGGGCGTCGGAGAAGTTGTCGGTGTACTGGCAGGCCGAGAGGCGGCCGGGCTGGATGTCGGGCAAGGGCATGGGCGGTTCTTTCAGGCGGCGCGTGCGGTGTCGCGCAACACCGCGTGCGGCGTGTGCAGGCTGGCCTGGCGCTTCGCGGCCTCGAACATCGGCGCGAACGGCGGGCGGTTCACGTAGCGGCCGGCGCCGCGCTCGGTGCGCAGCTCGCCGTTCATCCAGACGATCTTGCCCTGCGACAGCGTGACCATCGGCAGGCCTTGCACCTGGCGGCCTTCGAACACGTTGTAGCCGACCTTGCTGATGCTGCCGGCGGTCGTGATGGTCTTGGTGGCGTTCGGGTCCCAGACCACAAGGTCGGCGTCGCTGCCGGCCGCGACCGCGCCCTTGCGCGGGTAGAGGTTGAAGATCTGCGCGGCGTTGGTCGACGTGACCTTGACGAACTCGTTGGGCGTCAGACGCCCGGTGTTGACGCCGGCGCTCCACAGCACCGCCATGCGGTCTTCGACGCCGGCGCAACCGTTCGGGATCTTCGCGAAGCTGTCGCGGCCCATGCCCTTTTGCTCACCGCAGAACGCGCAGTGGTCGGTCGCGGTCGTGTGCAGATGGCCGGCGGCGAGCGCGCCCCACAGCGCGTCTTGATGGTGCTTGGCACGGAACGGCGGGCTCATCACGTGGGCCGCGGCGACGTCCCAGTCTTTGTTCAGATACACCGACTCGTCGATGGTCAGGTGCCCGGCGAGCGCTTCGCCGTAGACGCGTTGGCCGTGGCTGCGCGCGCGGATGATCGCGTTGACCGAGTCCTCGCACGACACGTGCACGATGTACAGCGGCACGCCCAGCACCTCGGCGATGCGGATCGCGCGTTCGGCTGCCTCGGCCTCGACCGCGGGCGGGCGCGACAGCGGGTGACCTTCGGGCCCGGTGATGCCTTGCGCGACCAGGCGCTGCTGCATCTGGAACACGAGCTCGCCGTTTTCGGCGTGCACGGTCGGCAGCGCGCCGAGTTCGAGCGCGCGGGTGAAGCTGTTCACCAGCACCTCGTCGTCGGCCATGATCGCGTTCTTGTAGGCCATGAAGTGCTTGAAGCTGTTCACGCCGTGCTCGCGCACCAGCGTGCCCATGTCGTCGTGCACGCTCTGGTCCCACCATGTGACGGCGACGTGGAAGCTGTAGTCCGCGGCCGACTTCTCGGCCCAGCCGCGCCAGTCCTTGAATGCCTCCATCAGCGGCTGCTTCGGATTCGGGATCACGAAGTCGATGATCATCGTCGTGCCGCCCGAGACGCCGGCCGAGGTGCCGGTGTAGAAGTCGTCCTTGGTCACGGTGCCCATGAAGGGCAGCTCCATGTGGGTGTGCGGGTCGATGCCGCCCGGCATCACGAAGGCGCCGCCGGCATCGACGATGGTCGCGCCGGCTGGCGCTTGCAGGTCGGGGCCGACGGCTCGGATCAGACCGCCTTCGGTCAGCACGTCGGCCTTGATGCTGGACTCGGCATTGATGACGGTGCCGCCGCGGATCAGAACGCTGGTCATGGTGGTGCTTCCTTGTGGTTCAGGCGACGGCAACGGTTTCGTTGCTCTTGAAGGTGGTCGGCAACTCGTTGGCCTTGGCCAGCATCGCGCGGAACAGCACGTTGCCGCCAGCTTCTATCCACTCGGGCTTGGCGTCCTCGATCTCGTTGTGGCTGATGCCGCCGATGCAGGGCACGAAGATCATCGCGGTCGGCGTGACCGTGCTCATGTAGCAGGCGTCGTGGCCGGCGCCCGAGACGATGTCGCGCGTCACGTAGCCCAGCTCCTTCGCGCCGTTGCGCACCATCGCCACGCAGCTCTCGTCGAAGTGCACGCAGTCGTACTGGAAGATCTGCTTCAGGTCGTGTTCGAGCTTGCCGGCGGCGGCGATCTTGGCCACGCCTTCCTTCAGCTCGGCGTCCATCTTCAGCAGCTCGGCGTTGTCCGGGCAGCGGAAGTCGACGGTCAGGAACACCTTGCCCGGGATCACGTTGCGCGAATTCGGGTAGACATTGAGCATGCCCACCGTCGACACCGCCAGCGGCGCGTGCTTCAGGCCGATCTCGTTGACGAGCTGGATCACCTTGGCCGCGCCGAGCAGCGCGTCCTTGCGCACCGGCATCGGCGTCGGGCCGGCGTGCGAGTCCTGGCCGGTCAGCACCAGTTCGTACCAGCGCTGGCCCTGCGCGTCGGTGACCACGCCGATGGTCTGGCCTTCGTGCTCGAGGATCGGGCCCTGCTCGATGTGGGTCTCGAAGAACGCGTGCACCGGCCGGTTGCCCATGGGCTCGCTGCCGAGGTAGCCGATGCGCTTGAGTTCGTCGCCCAGGGTCTTGCCCTCCTGGTCGGTGCGCGAATGGCCGTATTCGAGCGAGAACACGCCGGCGTAGACGCCCGAGCCGACCATCGCCGGTGCGAAGCGCGAGCCTTCTTCGTTGGTCCAGACCGAGGCCTCGACTGGGCGCTCGGTCTCGATGCCGTGGTCGTTCAGCGAGCGGATCACCTCCAGCCCGGCGAGCACGCCGTAGACACCGTCGAAGCGGCCGCCGGTCGGCTGGCTGTCGAGGTGGCTGCCGGTGCCCACCGGGGCGAGGCTGTTGTTCTTGCCCGGGCGGCGCGCAAAGATGTTGCCCATCTGGTCGACCTTGACCGTGCAGCCGGCGTCTTCGCACCATTTGACGAACAGGTCGCGGCCCTGCTTGTCGAGGTCGGTCAGCGTCAGGCGGCACACGCCGCCCTTGGGCGTCGCGCCGATCTTGGCCATTTCCATCAGGCTGGCCCACAAACGATCGCCGTTGATCTTCATCTCTGCCATGGTGTGCTCCCGCGTGGTTCAACGAACTTCGATTTATGCACCCAGAAGCGGCGTGCGTCCACCGGTTCGCCCAGCATGCAACCCCCGTGCCAGTTTGACCATATGGACAAACACCGAGGCGCGGTGCGAGACTTGCAGAGAAGAGCCGCCCCAGGGAGAACGTCGTTGGTGACCCGCAAGAAGAAAGCCGCCGCACCGGTCAAGGACAAGCGCAGCGCCGTGCTGCACGCGGCGCTGGGGCTGTTCTCGCGCTTCGGCCTGCATGGCACCAGCGTGGACCAGGTCGCGGCGCGCGCCGGCGTGTCCAAGAGCAACCTGCTGTACTACTTTGCGAACAAGGAAGAGCTCTACGTCTGCGTGCTGCGCGACCTGCTCGAGGTCTGGCTCGCGCCGCTGCGCGAGTTCAGTGCCGAGCAGGACCCGCAGACGGTGATCGCCGACTACATCCGCCGCAAGCTCGCGGTCTCGCGCGACAGCCCCGACGCGTCGCGGCTGTTCTGCCTCGAGATCATCCAGGGCGCGCCCTTGCTGCGCGACGAGCTCGACCGCGAGCTGCGCGACCTGGTCCAGCACAAGTCGGCGGTGATCCAGGCCTGGGTCGACGCGGGCCGGCTCGCTCCGGTCGATCCAAGGCACCTGCTGTTCATGATCTGGGCGACGACCCAGCACTACGCCGACTTCGCGGTGCAGGTCGAGGCGATGACGGGGCAGACGCTGGCCAACCCCGAATTCTTCGAGCGCACCGTCGCGAGCGTGCAGGCAGTCGTGCTGCGCGGGGTGGGGCCGAGGTAACCGCCCGGCCTCAGTCGATCGGCCAGGGCATGTTGCGCGGCAGGGTGGTCGGCGCAGGCGCTTCCGCCGGTGCGGACTTGTCCGATTCGCCGGTTCGCCACCACGGTGTGACCTTGTCGACCTGAACCGGCTCGACCGGCTGGCCGAGTTGCGGCATCACGAGTTGAGCGCCGTGCGTGGGTGCCAACGCGAGCAGCGTTTCGGCCGGCTCGTCCCACGCGTGCATCGCCAGGCTGAAGGTGCCCCAGTGCACCGGCAGGAACGCGCCGCCGCCGAGCAGCTGCCAGGCCTCGAGCGCGTTCTCGGGGCCGAGGTGGATGTCGCCCCACGCCGGGTGAAACGCGCCGACCTCGAGCATCACCAGGTCGAACGGGCCGAGGCGCGCGCGGATCTCGGTGTACTGGTCGGTCAGGCCCGTGTCGCCGCTGAAGAACACGCGGTGCCTGGCCGAGCGCATCACCAGCGACGACCACAGCGTCGCGTTGCGGTCCTTCAGCCCGCGACCCGAGAAGTGCTGCGATGGCGCCGCGGTGACCTCGACCTCGGTGCCCGGCACGCGGTGGCTTTCCCACCAGTCGAGCTCGGTGATGCGCTCGGGCGCGATGCCCCAGGATTGCAGGTGGGCACCGACGCCCAGGCTGGTGATGAACGGCACGCCCGTCTTCGCCAGCGCGCGCAGCGTCGGGTAGCAGAGGTGGTCGTAGTGGTCGTGCGAGATCAGCACCGCGTCGATGGGCGGCAGCGCGTCCAGTGCCACCGGCACGGGCTGGAAGCGCTTGGGCCCGGCGAGCTGCGATGGCGACGCGCGCGCGCCCCACACCGGGTCGGTGAGCAGCCGTGCGCCGTCGATCTCGATCAGCACCGTGCTGTGGCCCAGCCAGGTGGCGCGCAGCCCGCTGGCCGGTGGCCGCTGCCAGGGCGCGCGCGGGTCGACGCTGGGCAGCGGGCCGGTCGGCACCCGGCGCGGGCTGCCGCCGCAGAGAAAGTCGGTCAGCGACGGCATCTTCACGGCCGGGTCGCGCAGGCCGGGGCGGATGGGTGCGAGGTTGCGGAAGGCCCCGCCTTTCTCTTGCGGCACCCACAGCGGGCTGGCCTGCATGCGTTCCAGCCGCAGGCCGGTGGCGCGGGCTCCGAGTGACTTCATCGCGGTGCTCCCGAGGGTCGTAGGGGCGCAGTCTAGGGTTTCAGAACGCTTCAGGCCGGTTTCAGGTCGGCAAAGGACTGAAAAGCGGTGCGCGGGCGACAGTGCAGCCATCGATTACCCGCCCTGAAGGAGCGCCTCATGAAGACCATCCACCGCCTGGCCGCTGCCGTCGCCTCTGTCGCCATCACCTACACCTTGTTCTCGGCCGTGATCTCCGAAGCCCGGCCGCCGGTCGAGGGCCCGGCCGTGGCCCAGGCCGCCGCGAGCATCGCCGTCGCCGCACGCTGAGCCCTGACGTGGAGCGCGGTCGCCGCAAGGCCGCCTGACGCACCTGTTGCGCCTTTCGCGCCTGTAGACTGCGCCCGGTCGTCGGTGGCCGCACCGGTCCGTCGAGCGAGGTCGATTCGAGCAGCCCATGCCTGGTCCGAAGAAGAATCAGAAGCTCCTAGCTCACGCGCGACGCCGCCGGCTGCCGCGGGCGCAGGCCGGGGCCCACCTGGCCGCTGCGGCCGACTTGCGCCTCCCGTTCGAGCGCCTGGTCGACATCGGCCTGTGCCTCAACGAACTGCGCAACGCCGACGCGCTGCACGCATTCCTGATCGATGCGGCCGCCGAACTCAGCGGTGCCGAACGCGTGATGCTGGTGCTCGAAACAGACACCGGCCCGCAGCTCGCCGGTGCCGTGCTGCCGCTGGGCGAGCCGGCCGAGGCGCTGCTCGCGGCCGTGACGCCTTGGCTGGACGAAGCGCGCCGCACGCGTGCCGTGAGCCTGCGCCACGGCCCCGAGGGCGCCGAGGCCATAGCCCAGCGCTCGTGCCTCGTCGCCCCGCTGATCGCGCGGCACGAACTGCTCGGCTTCCTGTATGCCGACATCGGCGGCGCGTTCGGCCGCTTCCACGATGCCGACCGCGACATGCTGGCGCTGCTCGCGAGCCAGGCCGCGCTGGCGCTGGCCAACATCCGCATCGCCGAAAGCCTGGGGCGCACGGTCGCCGAGCGCACTGCGCAGGCCGAGCAGCGTGCGAGCGAGCTGGCGCTGATCAACGCCATCCAGCGCGGCGTGGCGGCGAGGCTGGCCTTCCAGGCCATCGTCGACGTGGTCGGCGACACCTTGCGCCAGCTGTTCGCGAGCGACAACCTGTTCATCGCGCTGCTCGACGCCGACGGCGCGACGGTGCGCTCGAACTACATGGTCGAGCATGGCGTGCGTCTGCCCGTGCGCGCCTTTCCGGCCGTCTTCGTCGGCCCGTTCGGCGAAGCGCTGTTCGCGGGCCGCACGCTGGTGGTCCGCAACGCCGCCGAGCAGGACGCGCTGAAGATGAAGGTCAGCCCCGGCACCGACCGGCCGCTTTCCGGCGTGTACGTGCCGGTGATGATCGGCCAGCGCTACCTCGGCCGGCTCGGCATCGAGAGCTTCGAGCGCGAGGATGCGTTCGACGCCGCGGCGGTGCGGCTGCTGCAGACCGTCGTCGCCAGCATGGGCGTCGCGCTCGAGAACGCGCGTCTGTTCGACGAGACGCAGCGTCTGCTGAAAGAGACCGAGCAGCGCAACGCCGAGCTGGCGGTGATCAACAGCATCCAGCAAGGCGTGGGGGCGGAGCTGAACTTCCAGGCCATCGTCGACCTGGTCGGCGACAAGCTGCGCGAGGTGCTCGCGACCGGCAGCATCATGATCACCTGGCGCGACGACGCGACCGCGACGCGCCGCATCCTCTACGCCTACGAGCACGGCGTGCGCGGGGACCTGCCGTCGGTGCCCGACGCGCTCGAGCGCCCGATCGACAAGGCGCTGCTGCAACGCAAGCCGGTCGTCGTGCGGACCCGTGCGGAGGCCGACGCGATGGAACTGCATCACTTCGAAGGCACCGACATGAGCCTGTCGTCGGTGTTCGTGCCGATGTTCTCGGGCGAGCGCTTTCTGGGCTCGATCGTCCTCGAGAACTACGAGCACGAAGACGCCTTCGGCGAGGCCGAGGTGCGCCTGCTGTCCACCGTGGCCGCCGGCATGGGCACGGCGCTCGAGAACGCGCGGCTGTTCAACGAAACGCAGCGCCAGGCGCGTGAGTCGCAGGCCTTGTCGAACGTGGGCCGCGACCTGTCGTCGTCGCTCGACCTGTCGACCGTGATGGACCGCATCGCCAACCACGCGAAGGACCTGCTGCAGGCCAACCACAGCGCGATCTTCCTGCCCGACGCCGGCGGCCGCACGCACCGCGCGATCGTGGCGGTGGGCGAGGTGGCCGCTGGCATCCGGGCGGCGGTGATCGAGACCGGTGTCGGCATTATCGGCCGGCTGCTGCAGAGCGGTCGACCGGAGTTCATCAACGACACCGCGAGCGACCCACGCGCCGTGCAGATCCCCGACACGGCACGCCAGACCGACGAGCGGCTGATGGTCGTGCCGCTGCTGGCCGGCGATGCGGTGCTCGGCGCGATGGCCGTGTGGCGCAACGGCGGTGCACCGTTCGAGGCGCACGAACTGGAATTCCTGATCGGGCTGTCGCGTCAGGCGACGGTCGCGCTGCAGAACGCGCGGCTGTTCGACGAGACGCAGCGCACCCTGGAACGCCAGACCGCCACCGCCGAGGTGCTGCAGGTCATCAGCGGTTCGATGGCCGACGCGCAGCCGGTGTTCCAGAAGATCCTCGAGAGCAGCGAGCGGCTCTACGGCGAGAGCGACCTGCGCCTCTTCCTTGCGCAGGACGGGCAGCTCGTGCTCGCCGCCCACCGCGGTGACCTGCCCGACGAGGTGCGGCGCTCCTACCCGCGGCCGCTGGCCGGCACGCTCAGCGAGCGCGTGATGAACGGCAGCGCCGTGCTGCACATGGCGAGTGCACACGACATGCCGGACCTGCCCGGCTACATCCACGAGCAGGTCGCGCAGATCGGCGATTTCTCGCTCGCGGCGGCACCGCTGCGCTGGGAGGGCCGCGGCGTCGGCACGCTCGACATCGCGCGCCGTCCCGCGCGGCCCTTCAGCGACGACGAGCTGGCGCAGCTGCAGACCTTTGCCGACCAGGCGGTGATCGCGATCCAGAACGCACGGTTGTTCAACGAAACCAAGGAAGCGCTCGAACAGCAGACCGCCACCGCCGAGGTGCTCAACGTCATCAGCAATTCGGTGGCCGATACCGCGCCGGTGTTCGACAAGATCCTCGACAGCTGCGGTCGGCTCTTCGACAGCACCGAGCAGGGCATCGTGCTGGTCGGCGACGACGGTTTCATGAAGCTCGCGGCCCACCACGGTGAGGCGTTCGAGAAGCTGAGGGCGGTCTACGCCGCCAACCTGGCGGCGGCACCCTACGTGCAGGGCATCCTGCGGCGCAAACCGGTGCACTACCCGAACGTGCTCGCGCACCCGGCGCGCACGCCGGCGCGCGAGGTGGCCGAGGCGCTGCAGATCGGCGCGTACTCGCAGATCCTCGCGCCAATGACCTGGGAGGACCAGGCGGTCGGCTTCCTCTACGTGATCCGCCAGCCCGCCACGGGCTTTGCCGCCAAGGAGATCGCGCTGCTCGAGACCTTCGCCGACCAGGCCGTGATCGCGATCCAGAACGCGCGGCTGTTCAAGGCGGCGCAGGAGGCGCGGGCGGCAGCAGAGACCGCCAACGAAGCCAAGAGCGCGTTCCTCGCGACCATGAGCCACGAGATCCGCACGCCGATGAATGCGGTGATCGGCATGAGCGGCCTGCTGCTCGACACCCCGCTGAACGACGAGCAGCGCGATTTCGCCGGCACGATCCGCGACAGCGGCGATGCGCTGCTGACCATCATCAACGACATCCTCGACTTCTCGAAGATCGAGGCCGGGCGCATGGACGTGGAGATGCACCCGTTCGACCTGCGCGAGTGCGTCGAGTCGGCGCTCGACCTGATCGGCGCGCGGGCGGCCGAGAAGCAGCTCGACCTGGCCTACGTGTTCGAGGGCGACGTGCCGGCCGCGATCGACGGCGACGTCACGCGGCTGCGGCAGGTGCTGCTGAACCTGCTGTCGAATGCCGTCAAGTTCACCGAGGCGGGCGAGGTCGTGCTGACGGTGCAGGTGGCCGCGGTGGACGACGGCGCGCTGCGGCTCGAGTTCGCGGTGCGCGACACCGGCATCGGCCTGAGCGAGGAGGCCATGACCAAGCTGTTCCTGAGCTTCAGCCAGGCCGACAGTTCGACCACGCGCCGCTACGGCGGCACCGGGCTGGGTCTGGCGATCAGCAAGAGCCTCGCCGAGTTGATGGGCGGCACGATGTGGGTCGAGAGCGGCGGGCCGGGGCAGGGCGCGACCTTCCGCTTCACGATCCGTGCGCCGCGCACCGAGTTGCCGGCGACCAGCCGGCGCCGCTTCATCGGCGAGCAGCCCGCGCTGGCCGGCAAGCGGCTGCTGGTGGTGGACGACAACGCGACCAACCGCAAGATCCTGATGCTGCAGAGCGCGCGCTGGGGCATGCGGCCCACCGAGACCGCATCGCCGACCCAGGCCCTGCAGTGGCTGGAGGACGGCGAACGCTTCGACCTGGCCATCCTCGACATGCACATGCCCGAGATGAACGGCGTGGCACTGGCGCACGCGCTGAAGGCGGTGGACGCCGGCATGGCCATGGTGCTCTTCACCTCGCTCGGGCGACGCGAGGCCGTTGCGGGGGGTGAGGGCCTGTTCGAGACCACGCTGGGCAAGCCGCTGCGCCAGAGCCAGCTCTTCGACACGCTGATGACGCTGCTCGCGGACGCGCCCAAGCCGGCGGCGCCCGCGCAGCCCGAGATCAACCGCGACCTGGCCGGGCGCCACCCGCTGCGCGTCCTGCTGGCCGAAGACAACGTCGTGAACCAGAAGCTCGCGCTGCGGCTGCTGCAGCAGATGGGCTATCGGGCCGACCTCGCGAGCAACGGCCTCGAGGCGATCGAGAGCATCGAACGTCAACCGTACGACGTGGTGCTGATGGACGTGCAGATGCCCGAGATGGACGGGCTGGAAGCCTCGCGCCGCATCGTGACGACCTGGCCTGCGCCTGCGCGCCCCCGCATCGTGGCGATGACGGCCAACGCGATGCAGGGCGACCGCGAGGCCTGCCTGGCAGCCGGCATGGACGACTACCTGACCAAGCCGATCCGGGTCGATGCGCTGATGCAGGCGCTGCTCGAAACGGCCCGCCGGACCGACGCATAGACTGGACGCCATGGACACGCCCTTCATCGACCCGCACACCTTCGACGAACTGCAGGCCAACGCCGGCGCCGACTTCGTGGTCGAACTCGTGGACACGTTCGCCGAGGAGGCGCCACGCTTGCTCGCCGAGCTGCGTCAGGCGCTGGCCACGGCCTCGCCCGAGCGCTTCCGCCGCGCGGCGCATTCGCTGAAGAGCAACTGCAGCACCTTCGGTGCGACCCGCGTGGCTGCGCTGGCGCGCACGCTCGAGACCGACGGGCTGCCGCCCGACGCCACGGGTGTCGACGCGCTGGCCGCCGAGCTGGTCCCGACGCTCGCCGCACTGAAGGCACTGGCCCGGCGATGAACACCGACGGCGCGCTGCCGGATCGCTGGGTCTTCGGCCGGTTCGTGCTCGTGCCGTCCGAGCGCCGGCTGCGCGTCGACGGGCAGGCGGTGGCACTGGGCAGCCGCGCCTACGACCTGCTGGTCGCGCTCGCGGCGCGGCGCGAGCGCGTCGTGCCCAACGAAGAGCTGATCGCGGCGGTCTGGCCCGGGCTGGTGGTCGAGGACAACAACCTGCAGGTGCAGGTGTCCGCGCTGCGCAAGGTGCTGGGCGCGCAGGCGATCGCGACGGTGCCGGGGCGCGGCTACCAGTTCACCGTGGCGCCGTCCGAACCGGCCACGCCGTTCGCGTCGCCCACGCTGCCGGACGCGGGGCGCGAGGGCCGCGCGGGGCGCCTGGCACGCCTGCTCGTCGTCGACGACAACAAGGTCAACCGGCTGATGCTGGCGCGCACGCTCGAGTTGCTGGGGCACGAGGTGGTGAGCGTGGACAACGGTCGCAGTGCCCTCGCGGCGCTGCGCAGCGACCGCTTCGACCTGATGCTGCTCGACATCCAGATGCCCGAGATGGACGGCTTCGATCTGCTCGAACGCCGCGCCAGCGAGCCGGCGATGCACGAGGTGCCGGTGATCGTGACCAGCGCGCTCGAGGGCGTGGCCGATGTCGCGCGCTGCATCGAGCTCGGCGCCGACGACTTCCTGCACAAGCCGGTGAACCCGGTGCTGCTGCGCGCGCCGGCCGGCCTCGACCCGCGGGCGCGCTGAACCATGGAGCATCGCGGCACGCACCTGCTGGTGGCCGATGACAACAAGGTCAACCGCCTGCTGCTGACCCGCACGCTGGAGTTGCAGGGCCACCGCGTCAGCAGTGCCGAGAACGGGCGCGTCGCGCTCGCGATGCTGCGCGCCGAGCGCTTCGACCTGCTGCTGCTCGACATGGAGATGCCCGAGCTCGACGGCTTCCAGGTGCTGGAGCAGCTCGTCGCCGACCCGGACCTGAAAGACCTGCCGGTGCTGGTGACCTCGTCGCTCGAAGGCCTGGCCCACGTCGTGCGCTGCATCGAGCTTGGCGCCGACGACTACCTGCCCAAGCCGGTGAACCCGGTGCTGCTGCGCGCGCGCATCGACTCCAGCCTCGAGAAGAAGCGGCTGCGCGATCAGCAGAAGGAGCTGGTGCGCCGCTTCGCGACCTCCGAGGTTGCGCAGGACTTGCAGCAATCGGGCTTCGCGCTCGGCGGGCGGCGGGTGGCCGCGTCGGTGATGTTCTCGGACATCCGCGGCTTCACGACGCTGGTCGAATCGCAGCCGCCCGAAGAGACCATCGAGCTGCTCAACACCTACTACACGCTGATGTTCGACGCGATCAACGGCCGGGGCGGTGTCGTCAACCAGATGATCGGCGACGGGCTGATGGCGATCTTCGGTGCGCCGCTGCCGCTGGACGACCACGCGCACCAGGCCGTGCGGGCCGCGCTCGACATGGCCGAGATGATGGAGTTGTTCAACGCCGAGCGTGCCGCCGCGGGCAAGCCGACCATCCGTATCGGCATCGGCATCGCGACCGGCGAGGTGGTGGCCGGCTACACCGGCACCCAGCGCCGGGCCACCTACACCTGCATCGGCGACACCGTGAACCTCGCGGCGCGACTGGAGGCCCACACCAAGCTCGCGCAGCGCGGCATCCTGATCGATGCCGCGACCGCGTCCGCGCTGCCGGCGCAGGTGGGCCGCGAAGCGCTGGGGCCGGTCGTGTTCAAGGGCAAGCGCGTGGCCACCGAGGTCTTCGCGGTGCTGCCGCCGCGCTGAGATCGCGCGACGCGGCGGGCTCGCCCGCGCGGGCTCAACCGGGCGGACGCTGCAGGTCGGCCAGGATGCCTTCGCAGACCGCTTCGACCAGGTCGAGCACGTGCTCGAAATCCGCCGCCGTGCCGTAGTAGGGGTCGGGCACGCCGCCTGCCGGCACGCGCGCGCTGAAGTCGGCGGCGCGCTTCAGCGTGTGGCGCCGCGCGGGCGGGCACATCCGCAGGAGTTGCGTGTGGTGGCCGGCGTCCAGCGCGATCACGAGGTCGTGCGTGTCGAAGTCTCTGGGTGAAAAGTGCCGCGCGCGCAAGGCCGACAGGTCGCAGCCTCGCTGCAGCGCGTGGGCCTGGCTGCGCGGGTCGGGCGGTGCGCCGGCGTGCCAGTCTTCCAGCCCGGCCGACGCGACCTCGATCTGGTCGGCGAGGCCGCGCTCGGCGGCCATCTGGCGCAGCACCCCTTCGGCCGTCGGGCTGCGGCAGATGTTGCCGGTGCAGACGAAGACGACGCGCAAGGCCATGGCCTGTGATCGCCGTTCAGTAGGTCAGTTCGAGCAGCGTCAGTTCGTTGTTCGCCGCCGGCCAGGCGCGCCCGACGATGCGCTCGCCGTTGAACGCGCCCGCCACCGCGCGGCCCGCGTTGTCGGTGACGCGCACCTTGGACGCGGACACGCCGGCCACCCCCGGCGGGATGCCCGGCGCGGGGCTTTGCCCGTCGAGACCGACCTGGTCGCGGGGCAGGCCGAAGTAGCCGCGCGGGCGCGTCAGCGTGACCACCGCGAGCGCGGTCTTGTCGGCGTCGCCCAGGCGCTCGGCGCGCAGGTGGACGATGTTCGACGACCGTGCGAACGGCGAGCGGTAGATGTGCGTGACCGCATACCCCGGCGCACCGCCAATGACGAACTCGTAAGTCCCCTGCGCGTCGGCGGCGAACGGACCCCAGAGGCCGTCCGATCCGATTGTGCGGCGGTACTGCGCGGGCCCGAGTCGTTCGCCGTTCAGCGGGTTCACGGCATAGACCTCGATCGTCGACCAGGCCAGCGGCAGGTTGCTCGGCGCCGTGCCTTGCAGGTTGTCCACGCCGTAGCCGCTGACCTTGCCGTCGAGCGTGACCAGCGTTTCCGGCGTGATCGCGGCGGTCGGCGCGGCACCGGTCAGAAAGCGGAACATCGCGTCGAACGCTTTCGGGCTGAACGCCGTCTCGCGGTGGTCGATGCCGGCGATCACGACGTTCTCGGCGCCCTTGAGCGCCGGGCCTTCGAACGTCACGTTGGTCGGCGTGCCCTTCGCACCTATCCACATGCCGTCGGGCTGGGCGTACTTGTCGTTGTTGTCGGACCGGATGGTCATCCATTTCGGGCCGGGCGTGACCTCGTCGCCGTTCGGACCCTGCGGTGCGTTCAGGCCCGTCAGGAACGGGCCGGCGCCGTTGAACTCGTTGCCGGTGCGGCTCTTCGCGTCGGCCCAGACGCCGTGGTTGGGCGTGCCGCACAGGATGGCGTGGGAGACCTTGGCCGCGCCGCCGCCGTTGGCGATGTAGTTGCGCACGGCATTGCCGCCGCGCGAGCTCGCGATCAGCACGACGCGGCGCGCCCCGGTCTTGCGCAGCACGCGCTCGACCTCGATCGCGAGGAACGCCATGCTCTCGGCCGTGCTGCTGCGGCCGTCCTGCGGGGTCGCGTCGACGTCGCGCGAGAGCGGGTAGGGCATGTCGATCGCGACCAGGCGATCGGACGGCCAGCCGTTGGACTCGAAGCGCCACAGCGTGGTCATCCACAGCGCGGCGGTGTCGCCGTTGCCGTGCACGAAGACGATGGGCGGCATGGTTTCCAGCGACGGGGTCGTCGCGCAGGCAGCAAGCATGGTGGTGGCGGCAGCGCCGAGCACGAGGTGGCGGCGGGTGAGGGAAGCGGTCATCGGTGGTCTCCGTGCTTCTTGTGGTGTGACAGGTCGCGGCCGGCGAGGTCGGCGGCGCAGGGCAGCTCGGGCACACCCGGCCCGCTGAGACGGGTCGCGGCGCGCACCCCGCGCACGACGGCGGTGGCCATCACGTCGGCGGCCAGTGCGCCGAGCAGCGTCAGGTTGGCGCCCTGGCCGCTCGCGCCGGTGGCGAGCGCGAAAATGGTGTCGCCGTCGGTCATCGTGTGGACCGGGTTGATGCTGCGCGCGAAGCCGTCGTGCGCCATCTGTGCGAGCTTGTTGGCCTGGGCCTTGGTCAGCACCGCGTCGGTCGCGACCACGCCGAGGGTGGTGGCCGAGCCGGCCTGCAGCGGCGCCATCAGCTCGCCGCGCCGCATCGAGGCCATCGTGCCCTGCAGGCGCCGGCCATCTTCGCTGCGCGCGCCGGCGATGGGTTCGCCGGTGGCCGGGTCGACCACGTCGCCGATCGCATTCACCGCGACCAGCGCCGCGACCGTGATGCCGCCGACTGTGATCGACGCGCTGCCCAGCCCGCCGCGCATCGCGCGGTGGATGCCGAACAGCTTGCCGACCGTCGCGCCGGTGCCGGCGCCGACATTGCCCTCGGTGACCGAGGCCGTCGTCGCGGCTTCGCAGGCCGCGTAGCCCGCGCCCGCATCGGGCCGGATCGTGTGGTCGCCCACCCACAGGTCGAACAGGATTGCCGCCGGCACGATGGGCACGCGGGCCGGGCCCACCTGCACGCCGATGCCGCGTTCTTCGAGCCAGCGCATCACGCCACCGGCCGCATCCAGCCCGAAGGCGCTGCCGCCGGCGAGCATGATCGCGTGGACCTTCTCGATCGCGTTCAGCGGCGACAGCAGCTCGGTCTCGCGCGTGCCCGGTGCGGCGCCGCGCACGTCGACGCCGGCGACCGCGCCCTCGGGCACGAGGATCACGGTGCAGCCGGTGGGCCTTCGCTCCTCGGTGAAGTGGCCGACGCTCAGGCCGCGCACGTCGGTGAGGCTGCCGGGAGGCGGGGTCGATGCGGTCATCGCCGCGATGCTGCCACGAACTTGTTGCGCGCTGCCACCGCGAGGTCGCTGTAGTTGCTGAACATCCCGTCCAGACCCATCGCCAAGAAGGCCTGGTATTCGTCTGCGGCGATCTGCGGGTCGGGCTTCGCGAAGGTCCAGCCGTGCACCGCGAGGCCGGCCGCGTGCGCCTGGTCGACGAAGGCCTTGGTCACCGGGAACTTCGCGTTGGTGATGGACACGCCGACGCCCTGCGCGAAGCTCGCCACCTCTTTCAGGCTCAGCATGCGTCCGCCGGGCACGCCCATCATCGGCGTGCCGTCGGCTTGGGTGGCCGCGTAGCCGAGCAGGATCAGCGGCATCGTCAAGCCCTGCGCGCGTTGCTTCGCGTCCAGGCTCTTCACGGTCGCGTCGCTGAACGACTGGATGAAGACATGGTCGGTCGCGCTCGCGTAGCCTTCCCGCTTCAGCGTCGCGAGAATCTGGTCTTCCATCACCGGATCGGCCTGCTTGGCCTCCGGGTAGATGCCGACGCCGCGGCCGGTGCGCATGCTCTGTGCCTTCGCGAGCGCGATGACTTCGTCGAAGGTCGGCACGCGCAACTCGGGTGCCGCGGGTGTGAAGCCAGGGTAGCTGGTCGCACCGGTGCCGGTGGGCGTGACCGTCAGCGTCTTGACTTCGGCCAGCGTGAAGTCGGCGACCTTGTAGCCGCCGTTGCGCGGGGCGAACAGCGTCGCGACATTGGTCGTGCGCTGCAGCGTCTCGTCGTGCATCGCGACGAGCACGCCGTCGCTCGTCAGCTGCAGGTCGGGTTCGATGTAGTCGGCGCCCAGCTTCACCGCCAGCTCGTAGCCCGCGAGCGTGTGCTCGGGCAGGTAGCCGCTCGCGCCGCGGTGCGCGATCACCAGCGGGTCGGCGGCCTGCGCCAGCGGGCCGAACAACAGGCCCGCGAGCAGCAGGGCCGCGGCGCGCATCACGCCAACACGCCCGCCGTGCGCATCAAGCAAAAACACCCGCGGTGTTCTGCATCCGTGCCGACACCTCGCCGAGCTGGTGCAGCGTGTCGCCGTAGGTCATCTCCATCACCGTCAGGCGCTTGAAGTAGTGGCTGGCGATGTACTCGTCGGTCACGCCGATACCGCCGTGCAGCTGGATGCATTGCTGGCCCACGTAGCGCATAGCCTGGCCGAGTTGCAGCTTGGCCTGCGCGAGCGCACGGCGTCGCGCCGGGGCCGGCTCGTTCAGCTTCAGGCTGGCGAAGTAGCTCATCGAGCGCGCGAGTTCGAGCTGCATCTTGACGTCGGCGATGCGGTGCTTGAGCGCCTGGAAAGTGGCGATCGTGACGCCGAACTGCTTGCGCGTGTTCATGTACTCGACCGTGACCGCGACCAGCTTGTCCATCGCGCCCACGGCCTCGGCGCACAGCGCGGCGATGCCGATGTCGATCGCGTGTTCGAGTGCGGCGAAGGCCGCGCCGGCCGGCAGCAGCTCGATCGCAGCGGCGTCGGTCAGCGTGAGGTCGGCGGCGCAGGCGCCGTCCTGGGTCGGGTAGCCGCTGACCTTCACGCCCGCCTCGCCGCGCGAAACCAGGAAGAGGGCGATGCCGGCCGCGTCGTCGACCGCGCCGCTGACGCGCGCCGGCACGATGAAGGCGCCCGCATGCGCGCCCGCGGGCACGACGGTCTTCGCGCCGTTCAGCTGCCAGGTGCCGCCGACGTTCTTCGCCGTCGTCTCGACATGCGCCAGCTGGTAGCGCGCCTTGCGCTCCTGGTGCGCGAGCACGACCCGTTCCTTGCCTTCGGCGATGCCTTGCAGCCACAGCGCGGCCGACGGCGCCTGGCCGGCGGTCAGCAGGCTGGTCGCGACCAGCGCGACGGCCGCGTAGGGCTCCATCACGATGCCGCGACCGAGTTCTTCCATCACCACCATCGCGTCGACCGGGCCGAAGCCCATGCCGCCCTGTGCCTCGGGTACGTACAGGCCGGTCAGGCCGAGCTCGGCGAGGTTGGCCCAGGCCTCTTTCGAGAAGCCGCCGGCCTTGACGATCTCGCGGCGGCGTTCGAAGGTGTAGGCCTTCTCCACCCATTTGCGCACGGTGTCGCGCAGCATTTCCTGGTCGTCGTTGAAGTCGAAGTCCATGTCAGTTCCTTGTTCGGGTCGCGGCGATCAGCCGAGCACGGTCTGGGCGACGATGTTGCGCTGAACTTCGTTCGAGCCGCCGTAGATCGTCGTCTTGCGCATGTTGAAGTAGCTGCCGGCGAGCGGCGCGACAAAGGTCGCACCGAGCAGGTCGCCTTGCCAGCCGGCTTCCATCGCTTCGGCGATGAAGGGCACGGTGGCCGGGCCGGCGGCCAGCATCATCAGCTCGGTGTAGCGCTGCTGGATCTCGCTGCCGCGGATCTTCAGCAGCCCGGCGACGTCGAGTGCGGCCTTGCCGCTCTTCTCGGCGCTCAACACGCGCAGCACCATCATCTCGAGTGCGACGACCTCGACCTCGAGCTTGGCGATCTCGTCGCGGAAGCGCGTGTCCTGGTAGACGCCTTCGGCCTGCGCGATGCGCTTCAGGCGCTCGAGTTCGCGCTTGGCGCGGTTCACGTCGGCGATGTTGGTGCGTTCGTGCGCGAGCAGGTGCTTGGCGTAGGTCCAGCCCTTGTTCTCTTCGCCGATCAGCTGGTCGGCGGGCACCTCGACGTTGTCGAACCAGACCTCGTTGACCTCGTGCTCGCCGTCCATCGTGATGATGGGCCTCACCGTCACGCCAGGGCTCTTCATGTCGATCAGCAGGAAGCTGATGCCGGTCTGCGGCTTGCCTTCGTTGCTGGTGCGCACCAGGCAGAAGATCCAGTCGCCATACTGGCCCAGCGTGGTCCAGGTCTTCTGGCCGTTGACGAGGTAGTAGTCGCCCTTGCGCTCGGCCTTGGTCTTCACCGACGCGAGGTCGGAGCCCGAGCCGGGTTCGCTGTAGCCCTGGCTCCACCAGACCTTGCCGCTCATGATGTCGGGCAGAAAGCGCTGTTGCTGCGCGGGGGTGCCGAAAGCCATGATCACCGGCGCCACCATCACCGGGCCGAACGGGATCACGCGCGGCGCGCCGGCGAGCGCGCATTCCTCTTCGAACAAATGCTTCTGGATCGCGTTCCAGCCCGGCCCGCCGAACTCCTTGGGCCATGCCCAGCCGTGCCAGCCCTTGGCGCCGAGGATCTTGGCCCAGCGCTGCAGATCGTCGCGCGACAGGCGCAGCGCGTTGTGCACCTTGTGGCTGATCTCCTTGGGCAGGTTCTCGGCCACCCAGGCGCGGATCTGCTGGCGGAAGGCTTGTTCCTCGGGGGTGAAATTCAGGTCCATCGCTTGTCTCCGATCTTCAAGTCAATGCACGTTTTAGCACGACCGTGCGATTTTTTGCTGTCCCTGCCGTGACATGGCGCGCTCCCGATAATCGCCTGGATGCATCCGCCCAGCTTTCGCGCCACGGTTGTAGCACTCGCGGCCGGCCAGTTGTTCTGTTGGGCGGCGCTGTACTACTCGTTTTCCTCGTTCATCCTGCCGATGCAGCACGCATTCGGTTGGGACAAGCCGCAAATGATGGGCGCTTACACGCTCGGCCTGGCAGTGTGGGGTGCGGCGACCTACGCGGCCGGCGCGGCCATCGACGCGGGCCATGGCCGGGCGTTGATGACCTGGGGCGCGGCTCTCGCCGGCGCCGGCTTCATCGTCTGGTCGCAGATCGACGGGCTCGCGGGCCTCTACGTCGCATGGGCCTTGCTCGGTGCGTCGATGGCGATGACGCTGTACGAGCCGGCCTTCAACATCCTGACCAAGCGCTTCCCCGAGCGCTACGTGCAAGGCATCACCGCGCTGACGTTGGTCGGCGGGTTCGCGAGCACGCTGTCGTTCCCGGCCGCGGCCTGGCTGATTGCGCGCTACGACTGGCGTGTCGCGCTGGCCAGCATCGGCGGCCTGCTGCTGGTCGGTGTGACGCCGCTGCACGCATGGGCGCTGCGCGGCACGCCCAAGACCCTGGTGCGCGCGGCCCGACCCGACGCGGCCGACGACGCCACCTTGCACGAGGCGCTGCGCGAGCGCGCGTTCTGGCTGCTGACCGCGACCTTCACGCTGTACTCGTTCGCCGGCGCGGCGCTGTGGGCGCACCTGATGCCGGCCTTCGCCGCCAAGGGCCGCACCGAGGCCCAGGCGCTGGCGGTCGTCGTGTGGTTCGGGCCGGCGCAGGTGGCGGGCCGGCTCGCCTATGTGGGCTTCGGGCGCGCGGTGTCGGCGCGCAAGCTGGGGCTGATGGTGCTGGGCGGACTGCCGGTGTCGCTCGCGATCTTCGCGCTCGCCGACCAGACGGCCGCGCTGCTGGTGTTCGCGCTGCTCTTCGGCGTCGCCAACGGCCTCGTCACCATCGTGCGCGGCAGCCTCGTGCCCGAATACTTCGGCCGGCGGCATGTCGGCCGCATCAGCGGCGCGATGACCGGCATCTCGTTGCTGGCCCGGGCCAGTGCGCCGCTGCTGACCGCGTGGTTGCTGCTGGCGCTGCCGGGCTACCGCGAGATGCTGCTGGTGCTGGCCGGCATCGGGCTGGCCGCGGTCGTGGCGTTTGCGCTGGCGCGCAAGCCGACGGGGTGATGGTCGTCGTCGACGTCAGTAGCGCTTCGTCAGCGTCATCGTCTCGTTCTCGCGCTTCATCTGGAAGCGCGTCAGAAAGCTGTTGCCGAGCAGCACGGCTTCCATCGGTTGCTGGCTGACCAGGCCGTCGACGTCGTAGAGCTGCACGTCGCCGACCCGCACCGACGCGAGCTTGACCTTGTAGACCGTGATCTGGCCGTTCGCGGTGTTGCTGACGCCGCGCTGGCCCTGCGCGAAGTCGACGCCGAGCTGCTGGGCCTGGGCCGCGCCCATCGACACATAGGTCGCGCCGGTGTCGACGAGGAAGCGCACCGCCTTGCCGTTGATCGTGCCGCTGGTGAAGAAATGCCCGCCACTGCCGGCGGTGAGCACGATCTGCGTGCCCCCGCCGTCGCTGGGCGTGCCGCCGAGGTTGACCTGCGCACCGCCCATTGCCAGCGTCACGCGCTTGCCCTTGACCTCGACGACGGCATCGCTGCCGCTCACCGACACCAGCTTCACGCCCTGCACGGTGGCGCCGGTGGCGACGGTCCGCGGCGTGCCGTCGATCACCAGCAAGGCCTTGTCGCCCAGGCTGCCGCTCATGGCCACGCTCTGCGCGAACGCAGGGCTGCTCAGCAGCAGGGCGAGTGCCGGCAGCGCTGCCTTCACTTGTATTCGATCAGCTTGGACTTGCGCCCCAACAGCTGCAGTGCGACGAACTTGAGCTGGCCCAGGGCCTGGGGAAATTTGCCGAGCACGATGAAGAAGGCGTGCACGATGCTGCGGCTCCAGGAGCCGTAGTAGGGCATGGACAGGCGGATCACCTGCGCCGGGTAGACCGCCAGCCCCAGCAGCGCGAGCGGGCCGACGACGGCAGTCGCCAGCAGCACCAGCACCGGAATACCGACGCCCCAGAACCAGCCGCTGCGGGTTTCGCGCACCCAATGCCGCTCGGGCGGCGCGCCGTGCAGGTGGGCACCTTCGGCAAAGGCGAAGCCGGTGCGCGTCGAGCGCTTCCACCACTGGGCGAAATGCGTCATCGCGGCGTCGTGCTCGGTCATCTCGGAGCCGAGCCGCCAGAGCTTCCAGCCCCGAGCGCGCAAGCGCACGCACAGTTCGGGTTCTTCGCCGGCGATCAGGTCTTCGCGGTAGCCGCCGACCTGCTCGAGCGCCGCCACGCGGATCAGCACATCGCCGCCGAAGGCGCGCACGGCACCGGGCGGTTGGTTCCAGTCGAGATCGCACAGCCAGTTGTAGACCGAGCGCTCCGGGAAGCGCTCGCTTCGCCGGCCGGTCACGGCGGCCATTTCAGGATGTGCCTGCAGGAAGGCGAGGGCTTCCTCGAGCCAGCCGGCGGCGACCTTGCAATCGCCGTCGACGAACTGGACCCAGTTGACCTGCGGGGCGAGCTGCTTGACGCGCTGGAAGCCTTCGTTGCGCGCCCGGGCGGCGGTGAAGGGGCGGCTCATGTCGAGGTTGACGACGACGGCATCGCGGGCCTGGGCGGCAGCGACCGAACCATCGGTCGAGCCCGAATCGACGTACACCACCAGCGCGGCACGCGAGCGCACCGAATCCAGGCAGTCGTGCAGGCGCTCACCCTCGTTGCGGCCGATGGCGATCACGGCGATGTCGGGTTGGACGGACGGGCTGGCCATTCGGAGATTCACTCACTCACACAAGAGAGACAAGGCGATCGGTGCACCGTGCGGTGTGTCGACAACCATAGCAACAAACCGTCCCCCGGAGCGGGGGCCGACTGCAACCGCACCATTCTGGATGTGGCGGATGACACGACGGAGGCCGGTGCTCGTACAAGGAAAAAGCGTGCCAGCGCGAATTGTGTCGGCAGCGCGCGGGCACCGGACGGTGGCGTGACGCCGGTGGCGCGAGGAATCGGTAAAGAAAGGTATCTGGCGGCCCGGTTGCCATTCGCCGCGGGGCGCGCAGGCGTCCGACGCATCCGGATCAATCGCGAAAGTTGGTGAACGACAGCGGTGCGTCCGGAATTTCCTTGCGGATCATCGCCATCGCGCTCTGCAGGTCGTCGCGCTTGGCGCCCGTGACGCGCACCGTGTCGCCCTGGATCGCCGCCTGCACCTTCATCTTGCTCTGCTTCACGAAGGCCTGGATCTTCTTCGCGGTGTCGGAGTCGATGCCGTTCTTCACGACGATCAACTGCTTGACCTTGTCGCCGCCGATCTTCTCGATCTTGGCGCTGCGGTCGAGAAAGCGGATGTCGACGCTGCGCTTGGTCAGCTTGGTGATCAGCACGTCGAGCACCTGGCCGATCTGGAACTCGCTGTCGGCCCACACCGTCAGCTCTTTTTCCTTCAACTCGACCTTGGCCGACGAGCCCTTGAAGTCGAAGCGCGTGCCGATTTCCTTGGCGGTCTGGTCGACGGCATTGCGCACCTCGACGAGGTTGGGTTCGAGCACCGTGTCGAAGCTGGGCATGGGCGTGTTCTTGTGTCAGCGAGATGGGTGAAAATTGTGGCATGCAAATCGAGTCGGGCGTCAGCCTCAAACCCTACAACAGCTTCAGTTTGCCGGCAGTTGCGCACACGCTGGTGCGGGTCGCGAGCGATGCCGACGTGCGCCGCGTCGTCGACCACCCGACACTCGGCACGGCGCCGAAGTTCGTGCTGGGGGGCGGCAGCAACATCATCCTGACGCGCGACATGCCGCAGGTCGTGCTCAAGGTCGAGGTGCGTGGCATGCGGCTCGCGGCCGAGCGCGGCGACGCGTGGATCGTCGAGGCGGGCGCCGGCGAATCCTGGCACGACCTGGTCGACTACACGCTGGCGCAAGGCTGGCCGGGGCTGGAGAACCTGGCGCTGATCCCGGGCACCGTGGGCGCGGCGCCGGTGCAGAACATCGGTGCCTACGGCGTCGAGCTGAAAGACCGCTTCGAGTCGCTGGACGCGGTCGACCTGGTCACCGGGCGCAGCGTCACGCTGTGGCCCGAGATCTGCGCCTTTGGCTACCGTGACAGCGTGTTCAAGCACTCGCTCGCCAACCGCAGCGTGATCACGCGGGTGCGCTTTCGGTTGCCCAAGCCCTGGCAGCCGGTGCTGGGCTACCTCGACCTCGAACGCAAGAGGCACGAGACCGGCATCCACGCGCCGACGCCGCGCCAGGTCTTCGACTGGGTCTGCGCGATCCGCCGCGCCAAGCTGCCCGACCCGCGGGTGATCGGCAACGCCGGCAGCTTCTTCAAGAACCCGGTGGTGACCATCGAGCAGTGCCGCGACATCATCGGCCGCGACCCCGAGATCGTGCACTACCCGATGCCCGACGGCAGCATCAAGCTGGCCGCCGGCTGGCTCATCGACGCCTGCGGCTGGAAGGGCAAAAGCATGGGCCAGGCCGGTGTCTACGAGAAGCAGGCGCTGGTGCTGGTGAACCGCGGTCACGCGATCGGTTCGGAGGTGATGCTGCTGGCCGGGGCGATTCAGGAGAGCGTCTACGGCCGTTTCGGCATCAGGCTGGAGCCCGAGCCGTTGGTGGTGTGACGCCGCCGACCAGGCCGTTGCGCACACAGGCGTCGAGGCTGAGTTCGAACTGCGTGTCGAGCGCGTCCAGCAACTGCAGCAGGTCGCTCGTCGAGGTGCGTGGCGTGCTCGCCTGCAGCTGCTGCGCGACGCCGCTGACGCCGCGCAGCCCGAGGCTGGCGGCGGCGCCCTTGAGCGAGTGCGCGCGGCTGCGCAGGTCCGCGTGCGACGCGTCGATGACGGCCTTGCGCAAGGCGCCGACGACGGCCGCACGGTCGTCGAAGAAGCGGCCCAGCAGGTCGCCGTACTTCGCCGGCGTCAAGGCCTGGCTCACGTCCTGGATCGTGGGCAGGTCCAGCAGCGAGGTCGGCGCCACGGCGCTGGTGGCGGCCGCGTCGAGCGCGGCTTCGGCCGCGGCGAACGGCGCCGTGCCCGCGCCGTAGCGCTGCAGCGCGTCGCGCAGCTGGGGCAGGTGGGCCGGCTTGGTCAGGAAGCCGTCCATGCCGGCCTCGCGGGCGAGTTCGCGTGAGGTCTGGAACGCATCGGCCGTGAGCGCGACGATGGGCACGCGGCCTGAAGGGTCCGGCAGCGCGCGGATCGCGCGCGCGGCGGTGAAGCCGTCCATGTCGGGCATGTGCAGGTCCATCAGCACGATGTCGAACGGGGCGTCGGGCGACTGGGTCTGGACCGCCAGGACCGCACCATGCCCGTCGGACACGAACACGCCGCGGTGGCCCAGCTTCTCGAGCACGGCTTCGAGGTAGGCGCGGTTCACCGCGTGGTCCTCGGCCACCAGCACGCGCAGCGGCCGCGCGGGCGCCAGACCGGCCGGCAGGCCGTCGTCGGACGCCTGGATGGGCGCGCTCACCGAGCTCACCGGCAGCGACACCGTGAAGGTGCTGCCCGCACCCAACCGACTCTGCACGGCGATGTCGCCGCCCATCAGCCGTGCCAGGTCGCGCGAGATCTGCAGCCCCAGGCCGGTGCCGCTGGTGCGGCGCGACGGCCGCTCGTCGCCCTGCATGAAGCGCTGGAACAAGCGCGCCTGCGTGGCCTCGTCCATGCCGACGCCGGTGTCGCTGACCGCCAGCTCGAGGTGACCGGCCGCGCCGTGGGTCACGACGAGGGCGACCTCGCCGGTGGGCGTGAACTTGAGCGCGTTGCTGAGCAGGTTGAACAGGATCTGCCGCACGCGCGTCGGGTCGGTGCGCACCCAACGGGGCACGTCGGGCGCCACGTCGACGCGCAGCGCGAGGCCCTTGGCCAGTGCCTGCGCACGCATCAGCGCATCGACCTGCTGGACGAGCTGCAGCAGGTCGACCGTCTGCGGTACGACCTGCAGCCGGCCCGACTCGAGCTGCGAGATGTCGAGGATGTCGTTCAGGATGGTCAGCAGGTGGTGCGCCGACTCGCGTGCGGTGTCGAGGTAGACCGATTGCTTGGGTGTCAGGCGGCTGTCCTGCAGCAGCGACATCATGCCCAGCATGCCGTGGAAAGGCGTGCGGATCTCGTGGCTCATGTTGGCCAGAAATGCGCTCTTCGCGCGGTTTGCGGCCTCGGCGCCCTGGCGTGCCGCGCTCAGGCTCGCGGCCAGCGCCTCGAGGTTGCGGCGCCGTTCGGTGAGCGTGCGCAGCTGGCGCAGCACGATGAAGGCCAGCGCCAGCAGCAGCACCACCTGGAACACAGTGAGCGCGATCCCCAGCTCGCTCTGCTGGCGCACCGCCTGGTTGCGCTCGGTCGCGCGCTGGTACAGCAGGTGCGACGCGCCCAGCGACAGGTCGTGCAGCGGCACGTTCAGCGCTTCGAGGTGGACCATCAGCTGCTGCGCGGTCTCGAACGACAGCGGCACGCTCGGCTTCGGGCCGAGCACGTGGTCGGCCTGCTCGATGAAGGCCCGCACCTGCGCCATCGCCGGCTGATACGCGACCTGGTCCTGCATGATGCCGGCGGCGCGCGGATGGTCGACCAGGCTGACGCGGCTGACGAAGATGTCGTAGCGCAGCTGGATCTTGTCGCCGCCGGGATGTTGCGGGTCGGCGATGTAGCGCTGCATCTCGTTGGCCAGCCGCAGCTGCTCGGTCTCGAGCTGCGAGAAGCTCCAGCCGAGTGCGTCGTTCTGGAAGTGCGCGGCGGTGTCGAGCAGCTTGTACTGGCGCCATTGCACGTAGGCGACGGCCAGCACCACGAGGGTCAGCACGCCCACCACCGCGAACAGCCAGACACGCCGCGGCAGGTGGCCGCTGTCGGCGCCGAGGTTGCGGTTCATCTCAGCGCCCGCCCGGCCGCCCGAAGGGTGCTGAGCGCCCCAAGGGCCACGAAGGGGCCCCTGGTGGCCCTTGGGGGCAGGAACGCAGTGACGTGGGGGCCGTCATCGCAGCTCGAAGCCCTTGAGTTGCCAGACGGCGCGGCTGTAGTGCACCGCAGTGCGCAGCTCGGGGCGGTCGCTGAACGGGAAGATGATGACCAGCGGGCCTTTCTCGCGCACCGGCATCGGTTGGTCGTCGAGCAGGTAGGCCACCATCGCGCCGTGCTTGACGAGGTCGTCGACGGGCATGTCGGCGCGGTAGTCGTTCAGCGCGACGGCGCGGGCGGTTGTCGCCTTGGAGCCGACGGCGTCGAGCAGGTCGCTGACCAGCACACCGGTGAACTTGCGCGGCTGCGGGTACCACGGCGTCTTGGTCGAGAAGCTGTGCTGCGGCAGGGCCGCCAGCTGCGCCAGGTCGAACGAGGCGGCGCCGTTGTCGTTGGGGCGGCTCAGCGCGCCGGTGATGGACAGGAGCACCGGCCCCTTCGGCGGGTCGAGCGCCCATGCCCGTGTGCCGGCGATTGTCGTCGCGCAGGCGCACACCGCGGCCTTGATGAGCCAGCCTCGCCGGGCGTTGCACAAGTTCTCCATGCGGCCAATTTTGGCATGCGTGCGACGGCCGGCCGCGACCGGGCAGCCGTCGCCGCCCGGTCGGTCAGAACGTGAACGGCTTGCTCAGCGACAGGTAGAGCGTGCGCCGCGGCGCAAACTGCGGCGCGCCGACACCGATGCCGCTGCCGTCGCGCAGCTCGTAGCTGCGGTCGAACAGGTTGATCGCCGACAGGCGCAGGTCGAATTTGCCCAGGGCGCTGGTGTCGAAACTGCGCGAGGCCGATGCGTTGACCTGCACATAGCTCGGCAGGTGCCCGGTGTTCGCGAAACCGTTGCGCAGCCCGCTGCCGTACAGCACGTCGGTGCCGAGCACGGTGCTGTCGCCGAACCGGTACGACACGCCGGTGGACGCCGCGAACTTCTGCTCGTGGTCCAGGTGCACCCAATGGCTCTGGATGTAGGCGAGCTCGTCGGCGTCGAAGTTGAACTGCCCGGTCTCGATGCCCTGGCCGCGTGCCGCGGTGAAGCTGACGTTGGCGTAGGCCGACAGCTGTTTCTCCCGGTACGAGGCCGACAGCTCCATGCCGTAGATGCGGCCCTTTTCGTAGTTGAAGGCCGAGTAGATCAGCGCGTTGCCGAACTGGCCTTCGTCCTGCAGGTGCTGGACCTTGCGGTAGTAGGCGTCGGCATCCAGCGTGAGGCCGGGTATGAGCTCGTGCGACACGCCGAGGTCGAAGTAGTGCGAGCGCTCCGAGCGCACCGCGGTGTTCGCGTCCGACGGCAGCGCGTTCGTCGTGCCGAGGAATTTGGCGATCGAGGTCGTGTCGATCTTCTCGGTCGGCGGCGGCGTGAAGTAGCGCGCGTAGCCGGCGTGCACGCGCGTGTCGGCACCGAGCTGATAGACGAGCCCGAGGCGCGGGCTGAGCTGCGACTCGGCCACGACGGTGTTGACCCGGTCGTAGCGCAGGCCATAGTTCACCGTCAGCGCCTTGGTCGGCTGCCACTCGTCCTGCAGGTAGACGCCGGCGAGGTGGCCACCGAGGCGGCTGTCGTCCTGGATCGTCACCGGCACGTCGCTGGTCTGGTTGCCGTCGGCGTCGGCCGGGAAGACGGTCGAGCTGTTCGCGACCGAGCCGCGTTCGCGCTGCAGGTACAGGCCGGCGCGCAGCGTGTGCTGCGGGTTCAGCTGCCGGCTCGCGTCGAGCTGCAGGCCGCTGGCAACGTTGCGGCGCGTCACGTCGGCAGCGACGCCGTTGTAGACCAGGTCGCCGATGGCGTCGGGCACGTAGTGCACGCTGCTGGTCCGGTTGAACAGCGACACCTGGAAGTCGGTCGCGTCGTCCAGACTCGACTGGAAGCTCAGCACCTGGAAGTTGTTGCGCTCGCGCTGGTTGGCATCGAGGTCGGTCGACGCCGGCGGCGTCGCGCCGGCGAGCGTGTAGCTCGGCGACTCGCCCGGCACGTTCGGGATCTGGAACTTGCTCTGCGCGCTGGCCAGCATCAGGCTGATGCGGCTGCGGTCGCCCAGCAGGTAGCTCAGGTAGGCGAAGCCCTTGGTCTGGCGCGTGTCGTCGTGCAGCGCATTCGTGTCGGGCGTCGGGTTCTCGATGCCGATCTGGTTGCGCAGGAACGAGCCGGTCACGAAGTACTGCAGGTCGCCCGCGGTGCCGCCGATCTGGGCGCTGGTTTCCACGTGCCCACGGCTGCCGACGGTCACGTCGACGCTGCCGGCGTTCGCCAGGTCGGCCCCCTTGGTTCGGATGTCGACCACGCCGGCGGTGCGGTAGCCGTACTGCGCCGGCAGCGCGCCGGTGAGCACGTTGATCTGGTCGGCGAAGCGCGTGTCCAGCGCCTGGCCGAACCCGCTGATCGACTCGGGGATGACGACGCCGTTGATGCGGTACTGCAGGTTCGCGTGGTCGCCGCGCACGTGCAGCTGGCCGTACGAATCGCCGACCACGCCGGGCGCGCGCAGCAGCACCTGGTTCAGCGGCGTGGCGTCGCCCAGCGGCAGCTTGTCGATGTCGGTCTTGTCGAAGCGGTAGATCGTGCTGCCGGTTTCGGGCGACAAGGAACTGCGGGCTTCGTCGAGCCGCTGGCGCTGCGCCTTGACCTCGACGCGCTCGAGCTGGGCGGGAGCGGGGGCCGACGCGGCGGCCGCGACGGGAACGGGATCGGCCGCGCGCGCAGCGCTGCAGCCGCAGGCGAGCGCGACGGCGCTGGCCAGGGTGGTCATCTTGAACATGGGAATCCTGTGTGAGAGCGGAAGAACCGCGAACGCGTGGTTCACGCGTTCGCGCGGCTGGGGCTCACACCAGGATCGGGGGCGCTCTCGAGCGGAAGGCCAGCCGCAGCGCGGCCGGCGAGGCCACGACAGGCGGCAGCGTGGTCAGCGTGTGCTGCGCGAACGAGACCGGCAGGACCGGACTCGCGGAGGTGGCACCCGCACCCAGCGCGCCCAGCGTCAGGCAGTCGTCGCAGTGCTCGATCGGCGTCGGCTTGCTCGCCTTCGCCTGCGTCGCCTCGATCGCGTGCGACAGCCAGTGCAGCGCCGCCTGCTGCTGCGCGAAGACCAGCGCGAGCGCCAGCAGCCCGCGGCTCAGCAGGCGCTTCAGCGATGACCGGGTCGGCTGCATCGTCGGCGGGTGGGTGCGATCAGCCGGCGTCTTTGGCGGCCAGGCGCAGCATCTCGGCCGACGCGTCGCCGGCGAGCAGGCCGCCGGCAGCGTAGAGGCCGAGTTTCTCGCGGGTGTCGGCGATGTCGAGGTTGCGCATCGTCAGCTGGCCGATGCGGTCCTGCGGCGAGAAGGTCGATTCGCCCTTTTCCATCGTCAGGCGCTCGGGCTTGTAGGTCAGGTTCTTCGACACGGTGTTCAGGATCGAGTAGTCGTTACCGCGGCGCAGCTCGATGACGACCTCGCCGGTGATCGCGCTCGCGACCCAGCGCTGGGCCGTCTCGCGCAGCATGATGGCCTGCGGGTCGAACCAGCGGCCCTGGTACAGCAGCCGGCCGAGGCGGCGGCCGTGGTCACGGTACTGCTCGATCGTGTCTTCGTTGTGAATACCGGTCACGAGGCGCTCGTAGGCGATGAACAGCAGCGCCAGGCCCGGGGCCTCGTAGATGCCGCGGCTCTTGGCTTCGATGATGCGGTTCTCGATCTGGTCGCTCATGCCCAGGCCGTGGCGGCCGCCGATGCGGTTGGCCTCCATGATCAGGTCGACAAGGCTCTTGAACTCGACACCGTTCAGCGCGACCGGCCGGCCCTCGACGAAACGCACCGTGACCTCTTCGGCCTTGACCACCACGTCGTCGCGCCAGAACGCGACGCCCATGATGGGCTGCACGATCTTCATGCCGCTGCTCAGGTGCTCGAGGTCTTTGGCCTCGTGCGTCGCGCCCAGCATGTTCGAGTCGGTCGAGTAGGCCTTCTCGGCCGACATCTTGTAGGCGAAGCCGGCCTTCGTCATGAAGGCCGACATCTCGGCCCGGCCGCCGAGCTCGTCGATGAAGAGCTGGTCGAGCCAGGGCTTGTAGATCTTCAGCGACGGGTTTGCGAGCAGGCCGTAGCGGTAGAAGCGCTCGATGTCGTTGCCCTTGTAGGTGCTGCCGTCGCCCCAGATGTTGACGTCGTCGTCCTTCATCGCCGCGACCAGCATCGTGCCGGTGACGGCGCGGCCCAGCGGCGTGGTGTTGAGGTAGGTGACGCCGGCGGTCGAGATGTGGAACGCGCCGCTCTGCAGCGCGGCGATGCCTTCGGCGGCGAGCTGCGAACGACAGTCGACGAGGCGTGCGGCCGCGGCGCCGTAGAGCATGGCCTTGCGCGGAATCTCGTCGTAGTCGGCCTCGTCGGGCTGGCCCAGGTTGGCCGTGTAGGCATAGGGCACCGCGCCCTTGAGTTTCATCCAGTGCAGCGCGGCGCTGGTGTCGAGACCGCCGGAGAACGCGATGCCGACCTTCTGGCCGGAGGGCAGGTGTTGAAGAATGGTTGCCATGGTGGGAGTATCGGCTGCGCGTCGAGCGCAACAGTGTGAAGTTCGGCGGGGCTGACTCCCCGATTTTAGGTGCAAGCCCGACGGGCCTCGCCTTACACTGGCCCGCCTTCATTCCGACGCCTTGCCCGTCAGGCCCATGACCGACGAATCGACCCCCCCGAGCGCGCCGGCGCGGCCCCAGCACGATGCCCTGCCGCACGGCACGCGCTTCGGCGAATTCGAGATCATCCGCGTGCTCGGGGTCGGCGGCTTCGGCGTCGTCTACCTGGCGAACGACTACTCGCTCGAACGCCAGGTCGCGCTGAAGGAATACATGCCGGCCTCGCTGGCCGTGCGCGGCGAAGGCTCGCGCATCACGCTGCGTTCCGAGTCGCTGGCCGAGACCTATGCGGTCGGGCTGCGCTCGTTCATCAACGAGGCGCGGCTGCTGGCGAAGTTCGACCACCCATCGCTGGTCAAGGTCTACCGCTTCTGGGAGGACAACGGCACCGCCTACATGGTGATGCCCTACCTGCAGGGCATCACGCTGCGCGACACGCGGCGCGCGATGCCCAACCCGCCCGACGAGGCCTGGATCCGCCGCGTGCTCGACCCGATGCTCGACGCGCTCGAGCAACTGCACAGCGACGGCGTGTTCCACCGCGACGTCGCGCCCGACAACATCCTGCTGCCGCCGGCCGGTGCGCCCATCCTGCTCGACTTCGGCGCCGCGCGCCGCGTCATCAGCGACCGCACGCAGTCGCTGACGGCCATCCTGAAGCCCAGCTACGCGCCGATCGAGCAGTACGCCGACATGGCCGGCATGCGCCAGGGCCCGTGGACCGACCTCTATGCGCTCGGCGCGGTGATGCACTTCCTGCTGATCGGCGCGCCGCCCGCGCCGGCGACCGCGCGCGCGGTGCAGGACGACGCCGAGGAGATCGAACAGCGCGTGATCGCCGGCGTCTCGCCGCGCTTCATGAGCCTGGTCGCGTGGATGCTGGGCGTGCGGCCGATCGAGCGGCCGCAGAACGTCGCCACGGTGCGGGCCGCGCTGCGCGGTGAAGTCGCGATCCCGTCGCGCGTGCGACGCGACGTCACGGTGCCGGGCGACACGGCGCTGTTGTCGGTCGGCTCGCCGGTGCCGTTCGCCGCGACGCGGGTCGAGCCGCCGTTCGAGCCCACGCTGCGCGTCGAAGGGGCGTATTCGGCGCCGACGCGGCTCGACACCGCGCACCAGCCCACGCGGCTGGACACGGCGCATCAACCGACGGTCGTGGTGACGCCGACGATGGGGGCGGCGCGTGTCGTGTCGCCACCGCCTCAACCGGTGGCCGCGCGCCCACCCGAGCCCAAGCGTGCCGCGCCATCGACGGCGCCGGCGGTGGCGGCGCGCTCCGCGTCTGGCGGCAAGGGGCTGCTGATCGCTGGCGTGGTCGTGGTGCTGGCCGTCGCGGCAGTGGCGGTCTGGCAATTCAGTACTGGCGGCCGTGCGCCCGCCGCGGCAGGCGCAGCTCAGGCGTCGCCGGTGCCGGCCGCGCCCGTCGCGACGACACCCGATGTCGGCCCGTCGATTTCGAACGTCGCCAGCGTGCCGCAGTGGGGCAACGGCGCGTCCACGCCCAAGCCCGCGCGTTAGCCGTGAATCGACGACAGGAACTGCTTCAGTTCCGGCGTCTGCGGTGACCCGAAGAGCTGCTCCGGCGGCCCGATCTCGTGGATGCGGCCGGCGTGCATGAACACCAGCCGGTCCGAGACCTTGCGCGCGAAGTTCATCTCGTGCGTGACCATCAGCAGCGTCATGCCCTCGTCGGCGAGCGACTCCACGACACGCAGCACCTCGCCGACCAGCTCGGGGTCGAGCGCCGAGGTGATCTCGTCGCACAGCAGCACCGCGGGTTCCATCGCCAGCGCGCGCGCGATCGCGACACGTTGTTGCTGACCGCCCGAGAGCTGATCGGGCTGCGCATCGAACTTCTCGGCCAGGCCGACGCGCTCGAGCAGCTTCTTCGCCTGCGCGACGGTCTGGTCGGCGTGGCGCTTCTTCACCAACGTCGGCGCCAGCATCACGTTGCGGCCCACGCTCAGGTGCGGGAACAGGTTGAAGCCCTGGAAGATCATGCCGACATGCTGGCGCAGCGTGCGCATCGCGTTCGCGTTGCCGTGCAGCAGCGGGTTGCCGTCGACGCTCAGCGAGCCTTCGTTGAAGACCTCCAGCCCGTTGATGCAACGCAGCAGCGTGCTCTTGCCCGAGCCGCTCTTGCCGATGATCGCGATCACCTCGCCGCGCTTGACCGACAGGTCGATGCCCTTGAGCACCTCGTTCGTGCCGAAGCGCTTCTTCAGGCCCTTGATCTCGACGATGCCGGACGGGACGGCTTCAGCGGCGGACATGCAGCTTCCTCTCCAATGACTTGCTCCAGGCGGAGATCGGGTAACACAGCGCGAAGTACATCAGCGCGAGACACGCATAGACGGTGAACGGGCGGAAGGTCGCGTTGGTGATCATCGTGCCGGCCTTGGTCAGCTCGACGAAACCGATCACCGAGGCCAGCGCTGTGCCCTTGATCACCTGCACCAGAAAGCCCACCGTCGGCGGCACCGCGACGCGCAGCGCCTGCGGGCCGATCACGTAGCGCAGCTGCTCGCGCAGGCTCAACGCGAGCGCGGCCGAGGCTTCCCACTGGCCCTTGTGCACGGCGGCGACGCAGCCGCGCCAGATCTCGGTCAGGAAGGCGCTGGTGTACAGCGTCAGCGCCAGCGCCGCGGCGACCCAAGGCGAGACGTTGATGCCGAACAGCGCGAGGCCGAAGTAGGCAAGGAACAGCTGCATCAGCAGCGGCGTGCCCTGGAACAGCTGCACGTAGCCGCCGACGATCTGGTCGGCGCCGCGCAGCTTGGCGATGCGCGCGATCAGCAAGGCCATGCCGACCAGGCCACCGCCGACGAAGGCGATCAGCGACAGCAGCACGGTCCAGCGCGCGGCCAGCAGCAGGTTGCGGAAGATGTCCCAGATCGAAAAATCAACCACCGGTCATTTCCCGAAGATGAACCGCGGGCCGGCCCAGTTGAGCAGCCGGCGCAGCACCATAGCCAGCGCGAGGTAGATCAGCGTCGCGACGATGAACGACTCGAACGCGCGGAAGTTGCGCGATTGGATCAGATTCGCCGCGTACGACAGCTCGGGCGTCGAGATCTGCCCGCACACCGCGGAGCCCAGCATCACGATGATGATCTGGCTCACCAGCGCCGGCCAGACGCGCTTCAGCGCTGGCGGCAGCACGACGCGCGTGAACACCTGCAGCTCGGTCAGCGCCAGGCTCTGTGCGGCTTCGATCTGGCCCTTGGGTGTGGTCGCGATGCCGGCGCGCACGATCTCGGCCGCATAGGCGCCGAGGTTCACGACCATCGCCAGCACCGACGCCAGCTCGGGCGACAGCCTGACGCCGATGCCCGGCAGCCCAAAGAACAGGAAGAACAGCTGCACGATGAAGGGCGTGTTGCGGATCAGCTCCACGTACGCGCCGACGATGGGCTTGAGCCACGCCGGGCCGTGCACGCGCGCCCACGCGCAGGCCACGCCCAGCGTCACGCCGATGCTCGCCGAGATGGCGGTCAGCACCAGCGTGGCGGCTACGCCCTTGGCGAGCAGCGGCCACTCCGCGAGGACCGCGGGGAAGTCGAAGGCGATCACGGACGGATCGGCTCAGGCGCTCAGCTCGGCAGATCGCCCAACGGACGGCCCAGCCACTTCAGTGCCAGCTTGTTCAGCTCGCCGGAGGCCTTGGCCGCGGTGATGATCTCGTTGACCTTGAGGCGCAGCTTGTCTTCGCCCTTGCCCACGCCGATGAAGTTCGGCGAGTCCTTCAGCAGGATCTTGAACTCGGTGCTCACCTGCGGGTTCTTGGCCATGAAGTTGCCGGCCACCGAGGCGCCGACGCCCATCAACTGCACCTGGCCCGCGGCATAGGCCGAGACCGTGCCGTTCATGTCCTCGAAGCGCTTGATGTCGACGCCGGCCGGCGCGATCTTGCCGACCTCTTGGTCTTCCATCGCGCCGCGCGTCACGCCGACGGTCTTGCCGGCGAGGTCGGCCGGGGTCTTCACGACCAGCGACTTCGGCCCGAAGATGGCCTGGAAGAACGGCGAGTAGGCGATCGTGAAGTCGATGACTTTTTCGCGTTCGGGGTTCTTGCCCAGCGTCGAGATCACCAGGTCGGCCTTCTTGGTCTGCAGGTACGGAATGCGGTTCGCGCTCGTCACCGGCACCAGCTCGACCTTGACGCCCAGCTTGGCGCCGATCAGGTTGGCCATGTCGATGTCCAGCCCCTGAGGGACCAGGTCGGTGCCGACGTAGCCATAAGGCGCCGAGTCGGTCGGGATCGCGACGACGAGAACTTTCTTGGCCATCACGTCGTCGAGCGCGGTCTGGGCAAAGGCGGAATGGGCGAGCAGGGCGGGGGCGAACGCGATGGCGCAGGCGAGCTTCAGGAACGAACGGGATTGCATCGAGGGGTCTCCGGGTAACTTTCTCGGTCCCCGACAGTAGCAAGCCCCGTGCCGGTGCGGCCCGCGGCCGCGTCAGCCCGGTGGCGCCGGCAGCGACGCGCGCAGGCGGATCAGCGTGCGCTGCAGCACGCGCGCGTCCGAGCTGGCGCGGTGGCGCTGCAGCCGCATCTCGGTCGCGACCTGCTTCTTGACGACGCCCCAGTGGGCCGCCTCGCGGTCGCTCAACAGCGCGCGCACGTTGTCGAGCTTGAACGACGGCGTCAGCCCCGCGGCCTCGAACAGCACGTTGAGCCAGACGTAGTCGTGGGCCCAGCCGTCGCAATAGAGGGTCAGGCCGCGCAGCCGGTCGTTCAGCAACTGCGCGACCTCGCGGACGTCGCGGCCGTGCTTGCGTGCGGCTTCGAGTGGGATGCGGTGCACGCGCTCGGCGTCGGCGTCCCAGTGTGTCCAGCCCGGTTCGGGGCGGATCAGGCTGCAGTAGGTCTCGCCGCCCGACAGCACGAAGCCGATCTCGATCGGGTAGCTGTGTTGGCCGAAGCCGGAGGCCTCGATGTCCAGCACCGCGGGCGCATCCGCGATGGCGGGTGGGGCGGTGACGCTGGACATGGGTCGAGCATAGTCCGCAATGCGCCGCCGTGTTACCCGAACTTGTGGGGTTTCGGGCATGCTTCTCGTCGGTTCGAGCCCGGTGGGCCGCCCTCGGGTTCCCGCGGTAGGAGGTCGGCGCCGGCTGCGCTATACCTCTGGACTGGCCGACTCACCCATCCCCGGAGCCCGAATTGAACCCGACCGCAGTACCCACCCGTCCGCACCACCAGATCTGGCCCAAGCGCCTGCCGCGCCAACTGACGGTGCCCGCGACCACGCTCTGGTTCAACCTCGAGGTCGCGTCGACGCGCTTTCCCGACAAGGCGGCCTACCTGTTCTTCGGTCAACCACTCAGCTTCATGCAGTTGCGGCGCCAGGCCGAGGCCATCGCCGGCTGGTTGCAAAGCGTCGGCGTGCAGGCCGGCGACCGCGTCGCGGTCTTCATGCAGAACTGCCCCCAGTACGCGGCCGCGTACTACGGCATCCTGCGTGCCAACGCCGTGGTCGTTCCGGTGAACCCGATGAACCGCGCCGAAGAGTTCAAGCACTTCATCGTCGACCCGCAGACCAAGGTCGTGATCTGCACCGCCGACCTCGCGGCCATCGTGGCGCGCGCCAACGACGAGGTGCCCGAGGCACAGCGGCTGACCCAGGTGCTGGTCACGCGCTACACCGACGCGATGCCGGTCGGCGCACTCGACCCGGCCGACGCGCCCCCGGCGGCGATGGAGGCCTGGCTGCGCAGCGACCCCGAACTGCCCGCCGGCCACCTGCGCTGGACCGACGTGCTCGCGCGCAAGCTGGTGCCCGGCCCGCACACCGCGCTGCCCGACGACCTCGCGCTGCTGCCCTACACCTCGGGCACCACCGGTCTGCCCAAGGGCTGCATGCACACGCACCGCACGCTGATGGCCAACGCGGTCGGCGGCGGGCTGTGGGGCTATGCCAGCCCCGAGTCGAAAAGCCTGGCCGTGGTGCCGATGTTCCACATCACCGGGATGATGTACGGCGTGCTCGGCAACATCTATGTTGGCTCGACCAGCGTGATCCTGCCGCGCTGGGACCGCGAACTCGCCGGGCGGCTGATCTCGAAGTACCGGATCACGCACTGGACCTGCATCCCGACCATGATCATCGACCTGTTCGGCAGCCCGAACTACAAGAGCTTCGACCTGACCAGCCTGACGTATCTCAGCGGCGGCGGCGCCGCGATGCCGCAGGCGGTCGCGCAGCGCCTGCTCGACGAGTTCGGCCTCACCTTCGCCGAAGGCTACGGCCTGACCGAGACCGCCGCGCCCAGCCACGCCAACCTGCCCGAGCGCGCCAAGCTGCAGTGCCTGGGCATCCCGATCTACGGCGTCGATTCGCGCGTCGTGGACCCGCTCACGCTGAAGGAGCTGCCGGTCGGCGAGGTCGGCGAGATCATCACGCGCGGGCCCATGGTCTTCAAGGGCTACTGGGGCCACCCCGAGGCCACGAAAGAGGCCTTTGTCGAGTTCGAAGGCGAGAGCTTCTTCCGCACCGGCGACCTCGGTCGCATGGACGACGAAGGCTACTTCTTCATGACCGATCGCCTGAAGCGCATGATCAACGCGAGCGGCTACAAGATCTGGCCAGCCGAGGTCGAGATGCTGCTCTACAAGCACCCGGCGGTGCAGGAGGCCTGCATCATCGCGGCGCGCGACGCCTATCGCGGCGAGACCGTCAAGGCCGTCATCGTGCTGCGCGCCGAGGCCAAGGGCAAGACGACGCCGGAGGACATCACGAACTGGGCGCGCGACAACATGGCCGCCTACAAGGTGCCCAAGCTCGTGCAGTTCGTCGATGCATTGCCGAAGTCGGGTTCGGGCAAGGTGATGTGGCGGCTGTTGCAGGACCAGGAAGCTGCGGCTTGAAGCGCGTGGTGTGCAGCGGCTCGGCCGAGCTGTGCGTCGCAGGCGTTCGATGAGCGCGGCGCTGCCGGCGTTGCCGCTCCCGACGGGAATCCGTTCACGCGTCGTCGACAACCACAACGGCTTGCGCATGCATGTGCTCGAAGCCGGCTTCGAGGCTGGCGATCGGCCGTGCGTGCTGTTGCTGCATGGTTTCCCGGAGCTGGCCTACAGCTGGCGCAAGGTCATGCTGCCGCTGGCGCAGGCCGGCTTTCACGTGGTCGCGCCGGACCAGCGCGGCTACGGCCGCACGACGGGCTGGGACGCTGACTATGACGGCGATGTCGCGTCGTTTCGCCTGCTCAACCTGGTGACGGATGCGCTCGGCCTGGTCGCGGCGCTGGGCCACGCGTCGGTCGCCGCCGTCGTCGGGCACGATTTCGGGTCGCCGGTGGCCGCGTGCTGCGCGCTGGCGCGGCCCGACGTGTTCCGCTCGGTCGTGCTGATGAGCGCGCCGTTCGGTGGGCTGCCGGCATTCCCGTCGAACACCGCGAATCGCGCTGCGGCAGCGACTGCGCCCGCCGCCGACCTGCAGGCCGAGCTGGCCGCGCTGCCCCGACCCCGCAAGCACTACCAGTGGTACTACGCGACACGCGGCGCCGATGCCGAGATGCGCGACTGCCCGCAAGGCCTGCACGACTTTCTGCGCGCCTACTACCATCACAAGAGCGCCGACTGGGCCGACAACCGCCCGTTCCCGCTGAGCGGTCGCACGGCGGCCGAGCTTGCCAAGCTGCCCGACTACTACGTGATGGACCTGCACAAGGGCATGAGCGAGACCGTCGCGCCGCAGATGCCATCGGCGGCGCAGATCGCGGCGTGCCAGTGGCTGCCCGATCGCGAACTCGCGGTCTACAGTGCCGAGTTCGCGCGCACCGGATTCCAGGGCGGGCTGCAGTGGTACCGTTGTCAGACCGACGGGCGCTACAACGCCGATCTGCGGCTGTTCGCAGGGCGCCGCATCGACGTGCCGTCGTGCTTCATCTCCGGCCGCAGCGACTGGGGCCCGTGGCAGGCGCCCGGCGCGCTGGAGAGCATGCAATCGCAGGCCTGCACCCGCCTGCAGGGCGTGCACTGGGTCGACGGCGCCGGCCACTGGGTGCAGCAGGAGCGGCCGGACGACGTCACCCGTCACCTGCTGGACTTCATTCGCCCATGACACATCAAGCCGGCACACTCTCCGAGGGCTTCGACCTTCGCCACCTGAGCGATGCGTTCTACGACGACCCGTACCCGACCTTTCGCGCGCTGCGCGAGCATCAGCCGATCAAGCGCATGCCCGACGGCAGCATTCTGCTGACGCGCTACGCCGACGTGATCGCGGTCTACAAGGACCCGAAGACCTTCAGCTCCGACAAGCACGAGGAGTTCGGCCCGAAGTACGGGCCGACGTCGCCGCTGTTCGAGCACCACACGACCAGCCTCGTCTTCAACGACCCGCCGCTGCACACGCGGGTGCGGCGCCTGATCGCCGGCGCGCTGACGCCGCGCCACATCAACGCGATGGAAGACGGCCTGGTGCGTCTCGTCGACGGCCTGCTCGACGCGATGCAGGCGCGTGCCGAGCGGGGCGAGACGGTCGACCTGATCGAGTCGTTCGCCGCGGCCATTCCGGTCGAGATCATCGGCAACCTGCTCGGCGTGCCGCATGGCGAGCGCGGCCCGCTGCGCGACTGGTCGCTGGCCATTCTCGGGGCGCTGGAGCCCGCGCTCGACGCCGAGCAGCACGCGCGCGGCAACGCGGCCGTGCGCGACATGTTCGCCTACCTCGAGGGCCTGGTCGCGCGCCGCGCGGCCGCACCGCGCGACCCCGAGACGGACGTGCTGACCCGATTGATCCAGGGCGAGGTGATCGCGACCGATGGTGCGGCCGAGCGGCTGCTGGCGAAGGAACTGCTGCACAACTGCATCTTCCTGCTCAACGCCGGCCACGAAACCACGACCAACCTGATCGGCAACGGTCTGAAATGCTTGCTCGACGCGCCGGCGCAGAAGCAGCGCCTGATGGCCGAGCCCGAGCTGATCAAGACTGCGATCGAGGAGTTCCTGCGCATCGAGAGTTCGAACCAGCTCGGCAACCGCATCACGACGGGCGAGACACGCATCGGCGACGTGCTGCTCGCTCCTCGTACGCAGGTCACGCTGTGCATCGCTGCGGCCAACCGCGATCCGGCGCAGTTTCCCGACCCCGACGTGCTCGACATCGCACGCACACCCAATCGGCATGTCGCGTTCGGCTCCGGCATCCACCAGTGTGTCGGCATGGGGCTGGGCCGCCTCGAAGGGCGTGTCGCGATCGGCCGCTTTCTGGCGCGCTTCCCGGACTACCGCTTGAGCGGCCCGGCGCAGCGCTCACGCCGGGTGCGCTTTCGCGGGCACCTGGCCTTGCCCTGCGCGCTGCTGGGCTGAGTCTGTGGATGGTGCAGCAACGCCCAGAACCCAGTCGCAGACCGTGGACATGAACTTCGTCTGCGCCGTGAGCGGCGTCGGGATGTGGTCCACGTCGGGCATGTAGTCGTAGCGGATGCGGGTCAGGAAGGGCGCGTTCTCGAACGCGTCGCTGAGTTGCCCGTGGTAGTTGTGGTGCACCAGCAGACTGCCCGAGTAGATGAGGTAGAGCGCCACGCCACGGTCCACCAGCGACTGCAATGCCGACCCGAACTCGCCGCGCGTGGGCAGGCTCGCATCGGAGACGGCGTTGAAGATGCTCGCGGGCGCGGCTTCGGTGGCGACGCCGAACAGCCGCTTCAGGCGTCGAACGGCCTTGACGATCACGGTCTTCAGCGGCGTGGTGCGCAGCCGCTGCCAGTCGTGGATGAGCTGTGTCTTGGAAGTCGGAAAGGTGAAGCCGTCGAACATCAGAAGACCCACCACGCGCTTGTCCGTCAACGCCAGCCAGTAGCCGTTGGCCGCGCCCGAGCAGATGCCCAGAACGACGAAGCGCCGGATGCCGGTGGTGGATTCGACCAGGTCCATGGCCGCCTGCAGGTCGCGGATCGACTGCTCGCGAAAGCTGGTGCGGCTGTGCGCGGCCGCGCTGTCGCCGATGCCGGACAGGTCGAGGCGCAGGCTGGGGATGCCGAGCTGGGCGAGCTGGCGCGCCAGCTTGACGTTGAGCCGACGCGGGCCGATGCGGTGCGTCACGCCCACGTTCAGCAGCAGGCAGGCGACCGGGCCGGAGGTCTCGTGTTCCTGCGGGGAGGTCAGTATCCCCAGCAGATTGCGGTCCGGGCCGAACAGGACGGGGGCTTCGGTCATGTGGTCAGCGGTCGATCGCGAGCAGCAGTTCTTGAACGGCCTGCGCGGGCACCAGTGCTGCGTTGAGCGAGTCGTCCGAGGTCCACTCGAGGGCCTGCGGCAATCCGACCGACTCGACGCGCGCGCCGCGGGCCTGTTGGGCGGCCACCCAGGCCTGAACCGCGCGATTGGCGGGGTCGGCGATCACGAACGCATCGGAGGCCAGTGGAACATCGAGTTGGTCTTCGCGAAGTGCCGCGAGCTGCTCGCGCATGGCCGGTGACACCGCGATGCCGATGGCCTCGTCGCGAAACGAGGCCGGCTCGGCCTGGAGCTGGCGGCGCCAGGCCGGGTCCGGCAGGCTGTAGCTGATCTCGAGCGCCTCCACATGCTTGGCGCGCAGCAGCTGGGCATAGGCCGGGCCGTTGACGACGGGGTCCCAGAGCACCAGGTGCGGTTCGGTCGCCGGCATCTGCTGGGCCGCACGAACGGCCGCCGTGCCGCCGAGGCGCGCGCCCATCCAGGTGAATTCGAGGGCCCCCGAGAGGCGCTGCAATTCGCGCTGTGCCAGCAGGACGTCGTCGCGCCAGGATTCGAGGTCGGCGGCGTCGTCCTCGCCGGCGGAATCGCCGGTGCCGAAGTAGTCGAAGCGGAGCACGTGGACGCCCGCTTGGGCGAGCCGCCCCGCAAGCACGCGGTAGAGTCGATGCGTGCGGATCGCCTCCTGCCCGAACGGGTTGCACAACAACACGCCCAGGCTTTGCGCACGCCCCGGACTGCCCTCATGAAACGCGCCGAACAGGCGTCGCGAAGGGGGTCCGAAATAAAGCGGCAACATTGTGATGGGTTTGCGTCAGGCAGGCGTCAGGCGGGCTGACTATAGCAATCAAAGCGTCTGTGCCAGAGCCCCCAATACCCGGGGGCCGTGGCGGAATGATTGCACTTTGATCTGCGACAAGCCGCTGGTCGTCGGGATGGCCACGTTGCGGACTTCGCCCGTCAATCCGACCTCGAAAGTCTTCGGCGAGATGCTGAGCCCGCTGCCGGTGGCCTTCAGGCAGGCTTCCTTGCGGGTCCAGCCCCAGAAGAACGTGAGGTCGCGTTCGGACGTCGACGCACGTGACAGCGTGGCCTGTTCGGCTGGCGTGAAGTTGTCCAGCGCCAGCGCGGTCGCATCGAGGACCGGCCTGAGGATTTCGACATCGACGCCGAGCTCGCCGCTGTCGGCGATGCCGATGAGGCCCACGTCTTCGCTGTGGCTGAGGTTGAACGCGCAGCCGCGCGCGTCTGCCAGGGCGGGCTTGCCGAACTCCCCCAGCATGTAGCGGACATCGTTCAGCGCGCGCCCGGTGTGCTGCGCCAGCAAGCGACGCAACGCGCTGTGCGCCGCGATGTAGTGTTTGCGGTCGTGCGCGAACACGAAGCGCGCGGCGCGCGATTGCTCGTCCGGGTCCAGGAGCGCCCAGTGGTCGGACTCCGATCCGGCATCGAGGTCGACGAGCCAGAGCCGGGCGCTGCCGAGCGTGCCGAGCTCGGTCAGTCCGGTCATGGGTGCCTCCCGGGATCGCGACGTTGCAGTCAGGACTGAAGCCGGGCCACGACCTTGTGCAGCCAGCCCTTCGGTTTGTGAACCACGACAGGCACCGGGGGAGTCTTGTCTGCTTCGAGCGAAGCGGCGATCTGTCCCAGGCTTTCGAAAATCAGTTGGCGCAGGTTCAGTTCCGTGCCCAGGCGCGTCTTGATCTCGGACGCGACGCTCATCGCCAGCAGCGAGTGGCCGCCCAGGTCGAAGAAGTTGTCGTTGACGCCGACCCGGTCGACCTTCAGCACCTTCTTCCAGATGTCGGCGACGACGATCTCGGTCGGCGTGCTCGCGCATTCGCGTTCGTCGGCAGCGCCTGGGCCGGCGCTCGACACCGCCGGCAACGCGTTCAGGTTCACCTCGCCGTTGGCAAAGGTCGGAATGGAAGCCAGCTCGGGGTAGTGCAAGGGCAGCAGGTGCTCGGGGGCGCTGCCGCGCAGCTGCGCCTTCATCGCGGCGGCCGTCGGTCCGCCTTCCTTCGGCACGACGTAGGCGGCCAGGCAGGCCTGGCCATCGCGATCGGATCGCGCGATCACCAAGGAGCGCGCAACCTGAGGATGGCGGTTGAGTCGCGACTCGAGCTCGTTCAACGCGATGCGGTGGCCGTCGATGTAGGTCGTGCTCCCCAGCTCGCCCAGGTACTGCAGCACGCCATCGCTGCGCCAACGCACCAGCGAGCCGGTCGCCACGAAACCCTCGCCACCCGATGGTGGCGCGACCTGCAGTTCGCCGGCCATGCCGGCGGGCACACGCCGACCCGCCGCGTCGGTGACGCGAGCGGCGCCGGTGCCGAAGGGCCGGCCGAACACTGACGTGTCCTGGGCCTCGGTGATCGCGGCCGCGGCGACGGGCAGCCCGGTACCCGATGCGCGGTACATCGAGACCACCGTGCAGCCGGCTCCCAGCAAGGCTTCGACGAGTTCGGGCGAACTCTCGGTCACGTCCAGCATGGCCTTGATCGGCAGGGGCGCGCCGTTCAACGCCGTCAGCACCCGACGCCAGCCGTTGGCGGACAGGTGCACGGCCCGGATGTTCTCGCCGCGCAGCAGCGCCAGCAGGCCCGCACCGTTGCGATCGAGTTCGCGCTTGCCGAGCACCAGCTCCGAACCGGCCGCCAGCGTGACCAGGGCCTGCGTCAGCTGCCAGGCGCGCGCGCTGCCGTCCACGCACAGCAGGCGTTCCGAGCTGCGCAGCATCAGCGGTGCGGCGAGCCCTGCCCACAGGCCCGACAAGGTCGCACGATCGATCGACCCCGGCGTCGCGCCCGCGACTGCTCCACCCTGGCCGGCGGGCCGCGGCTGCACGCGCGCACCCGGCACTTGTGCCGTGTCGATCCGCACGATGCCGGTTGGCACGACGAGCTTCAGCCAGTCGTCGCAGACGATGGCGGCCACGTCGTTGGCCTGCAGGATCTCGGCGACGCCGCGTTCGGCGGCGTCGGTACCGAGCGCCAGGCAGGCTGCGTCACAGCGCAGCGCCGCCAGGCCCGCGACCAGTTGGGCCACCGGGTCTGTCGTGCTGACGACCACCGTCTTGCCCGGGGTCAGAAGATGACCGCGCAACAGCGCTTCGAAGCGCTGCACGCGCTCGCCGAACTCACCCAGGGTCAGGACGATGGCGCCGTCGCGGAGGGCGATCGCTGCGGGCGCCGCGGCGATGCGTGCATTGATCGCATCGCACACGTCCCCCGGGCCGTCGGCCGAGGTGGCGGCACGTTCCCAGCCCTCGAGCAGCGTCAACTCGGAGGGCATGGCCTGCAGCAGCTGTTCGATCGGTTGCTGCGGGTTGACGACCATCTGCTCGAGCAAGGCCACCAGGCGCTTGCACAGCGCGGCCGCGGTGCTGGGCATGAACAGGTCGGCGTCGTACTGCATGCCGCCGGAGATGCCGGCCGCCGACTCGACGATCCACAGGTTGAGGTTCTCGGTCGCGCCGTCCTGCATCACGTTGATGCGGTCGTGGGCGAGCGGGCCCCACTGGGTGGGGCGGTCGCGCAGGTCCTGGAAGTTGAACAGCACCTGGTAGAGGTTGCCGGCACCCAGGGCCAGTTTTTGTGCGACCAGCTCGAAGGGCACGTCCTGGTTCGAGATGGCCGCGGTGACCATGCGGCGCACCGCCTTGACCCAGTCCAGGCAACTCAGTGCGGCGTCGACCGGCAGCCGCAGCGGCAGCATGTTGTTGAAGAAGCCCATCACGCCTTCGAGTTCGGGCGCCGGCCGGCCGCGCACTGGCAGGCCGATCGCGGGCGCCGGGTCGCGCATCCACTGCGACATCAGCACCGCGTAAATCGACAGCATCACGATGCTCACCGTGCTGCCGGTCTGCCGGGCGAGCTGGCGGATCTGATCGGAGTGGGCGGCCGACAGCTCGAGGTATTCGGTGCCGCCCTTGCCGGTCGCCAGCTGGCGCCGCGGTCGGTCGGCGAACGGGCTCTTCTGGGGCGGCGAGGTGTCGTACTGGCGCTTCCAGAAGTCGGTCTGCAGGTGGATCTCGTCGCTCTCCATCCAGGCGTTGTGCCAGTGCGCGAAGTCGCCGTACGACACCGGCAGTTCCGGCAGCGGCGAGGGCTTGCCCTGCACGAATGCGGCGTAGTGGGCGGCCATCTCGTTGTAGAGCACGTCGAACGACCAGCCGTCCCACACGACGTGGTGGGCCATGAAGAACATCGCGTGGTGGTCCTCGCCCAGCCGGTAGAGGCGGGCGCTGAACAGGGGCGCCTGGTCGAGCGCGAACGGTATCGCGACGAGGGACTTCATGTCGCTCAGCAGCGCGGCCTCGCGTTCGGTCTCGGGCAGCGCAGACAGGTCGACGAGCGGCAGCAGGCTCAGCGTCGAGGTGTCGGCGATGCGCTGAACGTAGCCGTCACCCGAGGCCACGATGGCCGTGCGGAAGGCGGCCTGGCGGCGCACCATCTCAGCGAATGCGCGGTCGAACAGCTCGACGTTCATCGAGCCGCGCAGGCGATGACCGGCCGGCGAGTGGTAGGCCACGCGGCCGGGGTGCATGCGCTCGAAGAAGTTCACGCGGTCCTGCATCAAGGTCAGCGGTGCGCTGTCTTGAACGGGTTGCCGGACGATGGGCGGGCGCGGCGGGGCCGCGTCGGCGCCGCGCGATTGTTCGATCGCCCGCGCCAGGCCTTCGACCGTCGGCGATTCGAACAGCGCGCGCAGGCTCAGGTGCAGGTCGAGTTCGCGGTTGATCTGGCCGATCAGGCGCGCCGCCAGCAGCGAGTGGCCGCCGAGCGTGAAGAAGTCGTCGCCGACGCCGATGTCACCGACCTTTAGCACCGTCTGCATCGCCTTGGCGACAGCGCGCTCGAGCTCGTTGCGCGGCGCCACGCCGTTGGGCTTGGCGGCGATGACCGGGCCGACCGGTGCCGGCAGGGCTTTGCGATCGATCTTGCCGTTGGGCAGCAGCGGCAGCGTCTCGAGCACCACCACCGCATGCGGCAGCATGTAGTCGGGCAACGCACCACCACGCAACGCGTCGCGCAACGCCACCGGGTCGAGCATCACGCCCGCCAGTGCGACCACGTAGGCTACCAGGCGCACGTCGCCCGGCGTGTCTTCGCGCGGAATGACAACGCTGCGCGCCACGCCGTTCAGCGCGGCCAGGCTGGCCTCGATCTCGCCGAGCTCGATGCGGTAGCCGCGGATCTTGACCTGGAAGTCGAGCCGGCCCAGGTGCTCCAGCGCGCCGTCGGCGCGCCAGCGGCCGAGATCGCCGGTGCGGTACAGGCGTGCCCCAGGCGTGGCGTCGAACGGGTCGGCGATGAAGCGTTCGGCGGTCAGCTCGGGCCGCTTGAAATAACCGTTGGCGACGCCGGCGCCACCGATGCAGATCTCGCCTTCGACGCCGATCGGCGTCGGCCGCAGGTCGTCACCGAGGACCCACACGCTGGTGTTGTCCATCGGCCGGCCGATGACGATGGGCGCGTTCGCGTCGGTGACGCGCGACAGCGTGGACCACACGGTGGTCTCGGTGGGACCGAACATGTTCCAGAGCTCGACACCGGCGGCCAGCAGGCGCTGGGCCAGCGAGGGGGGCAGCGCCTCGCCGCCGCAGAGCGCGCGAAAGCCCGCCGGCGCCCGCCAATTGGCGTCCAGCAGCATGTGCCAGGTGGTCGGGGTCGCCTGCATCACGTTGATGCCCTGGTCGACGATCAGGCGGCCGAGCACTTCGCCGTCCATCGCGTCGTCGCGCTGCGCGAGCACGACGCGGGCGCCGGTGATCAGCGGCAGAAAGAGTTCGAGCACCGCGATGTCGAACGACAGTGTGGTCACGGCCAACAGGCGGTCGCCTGCGGTCAGGCCGGGCTCGCGCTTCACGCTGGCGAGGAAGTTGCACACCGCGCGCTGCGGCAGCACCACGCCCTTGGGCTTGCCGGTGGAGCCGGAGGTGTAGATCACGTAGGCGGGTGCGTCGTCGGCCCAATCGGACGGCGCGGCCACAGGGGCATCGGACGCCGCGGCGATCACCGCGGCATCGTCGTCGATGCGGATCTGCTGCGCGCGCGACACGCCCGACAGGTCGGCATGGACCGCCTCGGTGATGACGAACTTCACCTCGGCGTCTTCGGCCATGTAGTGCAGGCGATCGCGCGGGAAGCCGGGGTCGAGCGGCACATAGGCCGCGCCTGTCTTCAGCACGCCCAGCAGCGCCGGCACGAGGTCGGGGCCGCGGCTCAGGCCGACGCCGATCAGCATGCCGGGGCCGACGCCCTTCGATCGCAGCAGGTTGGCGAAGCGGTTGGCGCGGGCCTCGAGCGCGCGGTAGCTCAGGCTCGTGCCGCGGGCCACGATGGCGATGTCGTCGGGCGAGCGGGCGGCCTGGCGCGAGACCCAGTCTTCAATGCGCGCGCGCGGTTCGAGGGCAACCGCGGTGGCGTTCCAGGTCGTCAGGCGCGGGTCGATGGCCGGCGCGCTGGGCGCGGGCTGGGTGGGCCGTGCCGGCATCGCCGCGCTGTCGTCGGCCGTGCCGACGGGCATTGCCAGCGTCTGCGCGAGCGCCGCACATTGCTGGATCAGCGCGTCGACCAGCTCCTGCGCACGCGCGGGGCTGAAGAAGTCGCGGCTGTAGTGCAGGTCCAGCGTGAGCGCGTCGTCCTTCTCGTAGAAGTTGAAGAACAGCTCGCTGAGCGTGCCGGCCTTGCGGCCCTCGTGCATGCTGGCCGCCAGCGGCGCGTACGCCGACAGGTCGATGCGTGGGTTCAGGTTGAAATAGATGCCGGTCAGCGGCGGGCGGTCGCCGGCACTGCGGATGCCGAGCTCGCGCGCCACCGTGCCCTGGGTCATCAGCGGGTACTCGAGCGCATCCATCAGGCGGGTGCGAACTTGCTTGAGCACACTCGCTGCCGTGTCCGTCGCACTGCAGCCCAGGCGCAGCGGCAGGTCGAGCACGCCGTCGGCGATCAACGGGCCGTGGCGTTGCAAGCTCTGGCTGGCATAGGGGATGCTCACCACGAACTCGGGCTGACCGCTGCGACGCTGCAGCATGACCGTGACGGCGGTGAGCAGCAGCTGGAACAGCGTGGCGCCGGACTGGCGTGCCTGCGCACGCAATTGGGCGAACGCGGTGCCGTCGATGTTGACGCGCACGGTGTCGGCCGCGTAGAGGCGCGGGCTGGGCGGCGTCAGATCGCCCAAGGCCAGCGGTGCGGGCGGGTTGCGCAGCTGCTCGCGCCAGAAGGCCAGCGCTTCCTGGCCGTCCGGCCCGTCGAAGCGGGCCTGCTCTTGCGTGCCGAACAGCAGCGGCGATTCGGCCGGTGGCAGCTGCGCCGGCAGGCCCATGCTGCGGGCCCGGTAGGCGGTCGCGAGCTCGGCGTTGAAGACACTCGATGCCCAGCCGTCGAAGATCAGGTGGCTGGCCACCACGTGCACGACGACACGGCCATCGGCGAGCTGCAACAGGCTGACCGCGGCCAGCGGCGCCTGGTCTACGGGCAAGTCGCGCCGGCTCGCTTCGGTGCAGAACGCATCGAGCGCGGCGTCGGCATCGGGCTGCGCGCGCAGGTCGATCTCGGCCACCGGCACCGGGCCGGCCGGGGCCAGCCGCTGTTGCGGCTGGTCGAGGTCGAAGCGCACGCGGAAGGCGTCGTGACGCGTCAGCACGTCCTGCAGCGCGGCCTTCAGTGCGACGACGTCGACGTCGCCCTTCAGTCCGACGCACAGCGATTCGTTCAGCGCACGCCGCGCCGCGGGGTCGAAGGCGCCGGCCAGCCAGCGCTCGGTCTGGCCAGGCGTGAGCGGCCCTTCGGCCAGGTCTTTGGAGCCGTCTCCGGGGGCGCGCGGTGCCGGTCCGCCTTCGCGCGGCGTGATCAGCCCGAGCGCCATCAGCTCGTCGATGGCTTCGGTGAAGACCTTGAAGATGCGGTCGGTCTCGGCATCGCCCATCGCCTCGGTGACGAAGTGGCCGAACTGCTCGTACAGGTGCAGCCCGTGGTAGCGCACCAGCCAGTAGAACAGGCTCACGTACTTCTGGCCGTCGTCCCAGGCCAGGCGCCACAGCGACGCGCAGTGCACCGCCTTGACCGGCGCGCCGCGCGCCGCGAACGCGGTGTTGAGCCGCGTGATCATGGCCTGGGTGCGGTCGTTGATCGTGCGGTACAGCTCGCGGCCGCCGCGCTTGAGGTGCAGCAGCGAGGCGCGTGCACCCGCCAGCGCCAGCGGATGCCGCACGAAGGTGCCAGCGAAGTAGGTGACGCCGGCCTCGGGGTAGGAGTCGTCGCCGTACTGCCAGTGGCCGCCGTCGAGCGCGTCCATCCAGTGCGAGCTGCCGCCGATTGCGGCGAACGACAGCCCGCCGCCGATGACCTTGCCGAAGGTCGCGATGTCGGCGCGCACGCCCAGCAGCTCCTGCGCGCCACCGGGGGCGACGCGGAAGCCGGTGACGACCTCGTCGAAGATCAGCGCACAACCGGCGTCGTCGCAGATGCTGCGCAGCGACTTGACGAACTCGCGCGGCTGCATCGTCGGGTACTTGTTCTGGATCGGCTCGATCATCACCGCCGCCAGCTCGTGCCCGCGCTCCTTCAGGA
>Ga0307509_10000578_pt1 | contig 62765 bp, 74 predicted proteins | sample 10_EM_MG_FD_202245 | JGI IMG/M metagenome (GOLD analysis project Ga0307509, IMG submission 202245) | Populus trichocarpa ectomycorrhiza microbial communities from riparian zone in the Pacific Northwest, United States - 10_EM | ecosystem: Host-associated > Plants > Roots > Unclassified | place...
CTTGCGCGGTGCAGAAGTTTCCGGAAATGTGGACTTTGGCTTGGCGCTAACTTAGCTGTTGCCGCCTCCAGAGTCCCATGCCAAGTCTCCTCCACATTTCCGGAAACTTCTGAACCGCGCAAGTACTCGAGTACCGTACACCGGAGGACAAAAGTGCATGAGTTTTCGTACAACCCAACCATTGCCAAAAAAAAAAAAAAAGATCATCCCAGCAGCTGCGAGGCTAAAATCCAACATATCGTCAGCAACACAACATACCAGCACACACCAAAGAAAGAATTCCGATAAGGCTGCAGAGGCCTTACATTACCTTGTATAAACGTAGTCTTCTAGGCAAAGAAATGGTGGGAATAGGTACGAGTCCAACACTGCAAAGCAAGTCTGCTCCAGGGAGCAAGTTAAGCTACCCGGCAGACACCATGAACTGATATATCAGTGGTGGACCTTGGGCTCCACAATCTTAGCCCGACTCTCATTTTTACCAGAAAAAATTGCTAGCTCTAAGGGCCCGTTTACCTAGAGACGGCCGTCTAACACCTGAGATGATAGCGACTGTTAAGGGGGGCTTGACAGTAGAGGGGGGTGTGGCAAAAGTAGATGACTTTTACCTAGAGAAGGCAACGTAATCTTTTGACAGGCTAGCTACACGAATCTAGGACCGTAGAAAATTGGCCAAACACTTTCTCACCATTTATCAGATAACGCTCGAGACACTGCCGTCTAGTTTAATCACCTATTATAAATTTAATTTTTAGAAATAGGCAGTTAGATAAACGGGCTTTCAGCTATCTACTAGACAGTATATTAGCTAAACATGCAACTATTCTATTTTTTTTACACACCTTCAACAATAACTTTCTTTGACGGTCGGCACTGTCTCTAGTTGCTAGACAGCCGTCTATAGGTAAACAAGCTCTAAGAGAGACTTGGCTTGAGCATGCAGGGAAATATGTACTCTAAGGGGTTCATAGAGGCATGGCGGCGGCGATCGGTGCTTTGTGTGCTTTATTCCGGAGTGAAGATCTTTTTCTTTTCTTCGATGGTTGCACTGTGGAAAAACTTATGCACTTTTTGTCTTCATACTGTGCTGATATGATATCACATTTCGTTCGACCGGCTGAGGCAATAGCTCGACTGGCTTGTAAGCACACACCCAAGCTACCGGTAGGACTAACAGAGTACGGTAGTCGACATTCCAACCCCCTCCACCCTCGGTGAGATCTTTATCTCTCGAGTTTTAAATATCTAAGATGAGTTGAGTTTTTATTTTCCGGGGATTCTTCTTGGTAATTCCAAAAAGCTTGGTTTTCCTGCCGTTAGCGTCATACCGTACTATGGATGTCTAAAGGATATTGTGTCTCATGCGGTACCAGCATGCTCTAGTGCTTGTATCGCGATGCTGGATCTTAGGCCGATTAAGTACCGGTAATATTGTGTACGGAGGCACAGCTCCTAAGTTTTGTATGTTACACAGGGTGGAAGAGCGGCGAACCTCGCTTGTGGAACATACAAAACTTAGACGCTGACCTCCGTAGTTGCTAGATCCTTCCTTACCTAGAAATACCCAAAAACTATATGATATCTCTTTTTTTTGTCGACTCGAGTATACTGAAGCACTAAACCCCCGGGGTTACCTTGAACCCCACGATCAACTCCAAGCACTTTGACAGAAGGCTTACCTATCGCAACCCCCCTACAGCGTTCCCTAAGCACATCGAACCATGTTAAGCTTCTCTCCAGGCCAACTCGAATTAACTAACACACTGTACTGTGCTAGTACTCGAGCACCCTAAGAACTCGGCCAAATGAGTGGAAAACGCTGCGAGCTGGGCCTTTAGTGAAGACAGGACAAAAGGACGATGGTCAGAATCTTACTAGCACCTTAGGAGTAAAAACCATACTATACGAGGAGAGGCGGTTGCAACGTCGTACAGCACACAGATAAAAGTCATCGTTGGTGGCTCTTTTGACACCAAAAACAACAATTTTCAGAGCACAAGGACTCCACCACCTACAGTGTCGGCTGAACAATTCATGGTGAAATAGTTATCCTTTCTATTCTAAACTGCCCATTTTAATATTGGAGCTAATAGTGTGATATTGGGTGAATTGCGATGGTGTAAAGCAAGTGATTTTGAAAACTTGTATCCTTTTCTGTGGGTGTGCATACAAGTTCTTAGCGCTTAGCTGCATCTTGGTGGTTTGCCTCGGTTAACCAGCACCAGCCATAAGACGAAGAAATAGTTCATAAAAATTCAAATTCAAATATTGGTATCATAGGTCCCTGGCTGGCTAAATACCGTATTGATATGTTTTTCGTTTTAATTAATTGGGAGGTGAGAGTAAAAAGAGAGATTTTCCATACCCGGTATTTCATCGACTTTAGTGCGTTTTAGGCTGTACTCAAGTACTTAAATCCACCTGGAGCATCCTAGGGTGCTCTCTTACCGAACTAACTAAATCCCAATGACAAGCACTGCGTGGACAATGCCAACGCCCTGTCTCAGCCTCTTCTGTTGGTAACAGGAGGCGTTGCACCCCCTCTTGTTCTCTATCCTATGAACTTTAAATAATACTTGTAACCCCCCCCCGGTCCATCTTACCGCATAACTTTACCTTTCCATCGCTCCTTAAATTAGGTTACCAAAACTGTAGATTTCCGCACATACGGAGGTACAGCGCCTAAGTATTGTATATTTCGCTAGCAGGGGGGTGCTCAGCTAGCAGGGGGCAAGGAGAAAATTGGGCATAGCGGCTTGGGGCTTTTTTAGTGGCATACGGCCGTGAAGTCAGAAGTGATCGTTTGAAGAGAAACAACGGGAAAATGTATTCTAGATCAACCGGCCTGTATCTAATATTTTGTGAAAAGCCCGTTTGCATCAATAACTGCTTGACATCTTGCAGGCATGCTCTCCACCAACTCTCTAAGCTCAAGTGGCCCAACATTTGCCCAAGCTTCCTTCACTGCCTCCCTTAATCTATCATCAGACATATTTTCTGGAAAATTATCTTGGAGATAATTTTTCATAATATGCCATACCCACTCAATTGGATTCAAGTCTGGTGAGAAAGCAGGCCAGTGAATGACCTCAATGCCCTTTTCTCTTAGCTCAGTCCTTGTATCTCCAGCTGCATGCCCAGGTGCCCCATCCTACATTAGCTTCAAAGAAACACCATTCCTATGACACAATTCAAGATACTCATGAATAATAGGTACTGTATGTGCACAATAGCTCTCTGAATTTATTGAGCCCCAATCCTTCTCCCAAAAGATCCCAGGACCTTGGACATCCCAATTAAAACAGCGCCAAAATATCCATCCTCACTTTCTCTGATGCTTTTCCACTATGCAGGTAGGATCCCACTCTTCACCAGCCCTTCTGGTAACCCAGGTTGTAACCGGTACAGGTTACTAGTTTTAGGTATGGATTTGTTTTATGTATTTGTTTTAGGATACGAGTTCAGGAGACTTGTATGCCTTGTTAGTTTGTTTTATATTTTGTTTTAGGATAGCTCAGGAGACTCGTAAGCCTTGTTATTTGATACTTGTATTGTTTCAGAATACGAACTCCGGAAGTTCGTAAGCCTTGTTTATTGTTGGATTGTTTATGGGTTCGGTATCGTTTGATGCCTTAGGATTTGGATATGATTGATGCATGATGGATTATCGCAAGTGTATTTAAAGACCTGTATTTCTCCGGACTTAGAGAGATCAGACTTTGACAGACAGAGTTTTCAATATACTTGGTTGAACAGTTATCTTCTATTCCGTTCGATTTGAGAATCTTTGAGCTTCACACAGGCCTAAAGCATTTGGCCTTCTCTTAGTAGTTTCGATAAAAGTAATAGAGTCTATTCAATTACTTGTTGGCGTCTCCAGTACTTGATCTCATTTATACCACTGGTTTGGTTAGAGTCAATAGCGATATCCCTTTGCAAGACGGCTACCCCACGGGAAGCGGTTACACAGGTCTTCGTATGTCTTCCCCCTGTAATCCATTTTTCATCTGTCCCCAGGATGGAGTGCCACTGCTCCTGTGTCTAGTTCACATGTGCGCGGGCCCATTCAAGCCTTATCCATCAATTTCATTTAGTGATTGGAGGTTTTCTGATTGCTAGCCACCGGTGAAAACCTTCCTTTATTAATCCTGCTCGAACAGCTTTTTTCCCAACTCCCAAATTCAGCTCAATTGCACGCCAATTAGTTTTCAACCCTCAATTTAACTTTCAAGAACTTTACCTTCAGCTAGTTGCTGAAATGAAAGCCATCTATTTCGTGATAACATGCACAATACTCAATGAGGTCCTCAATTTGTGCTTGAGTTAGAACCGGAGGACGACCTGATCGCTTCGTCGGAGTTGCTGGAGTGGTACATGCATAGTGTATTTGGGGCCACGAAAATTCCATTATCTCTGGAATTTGTGCGTACTTCCACCCAATCGACCGGAGAAGCTGACAATCTCGGTGCTGATCTCAAGTCAAATCTGACTTCATCGCGGTGCGAGGCATCTTTGTTGATTTGGATATGAAGAAAGTATTTACAAAAGGTTTTCAACACTACTCCTGTACTCCCATGCCACTACTATGCCCAATTCGCACCTCACACCCTGGTAGCTGAGCACCCCCCTGCTAGCGAAATATATAATATTTAGGCGCTGTACCTCCGTACAGTAACAGAGCGCGGGAATTACTTCTATTGACTTACATACTTTGTGTCTTTCATCTTCGGAAATGGTACCCCACTTCCTACCGCGCCCACCCGTATTACACCTACACACTCTGTGATGTCGAGGCCTACAGAGAGCGAGACTGAGGCGGCGAGTGGACCAAATTGGTCAGGAATCGTTAGGGAGTGAACTTCCTCCTCGTTCTCCAATAGCTCCTCTTGGCAACACCCAAGTTCAGGAGAGACCAGCGACACGACGGGAATTACGGTCTTACAAGCACCGGCACAGACTTACGAACGACCACTAGACTTTCTTCGCATGTTCTCGCTTGTACGTAGAGTATGGCCAAAGAACAACGAGCTTCATGTTTATGGTAATGTATCAATGGCCGGGCTTGACAATTTGTGTGCAGGGTTGTCGTTTATGGTTTCGCTACATCCAATTCCAGAGGCGCTTCGGGACCAAATGAATCGGAGTGCTGGGTACAATGTGGGCGAAAACTTTGTAGTCAAAGGATTGAAGTTTGTTAATGACTACAACCATAATGTCGCCAAGAAGAGCTTGTATAATGCCTCCCTGAGGGAGATCCGAGCCCTTACACATCCGCCACTGCGATCTCATCCGAACATTATGACGCTTTTGGGGGATGAGTGGGAGCCAGACCTTAATTACCATGACGTCGCATGGCTGCTGCTTATGCTGGAATACTCGGAAGAAGGCACACTCAGGGACTATCAGCGGGAAAGGCCAGGGATGGGGTTTTTGGAGAAAATGCAATTCTGTGAAGATGTTGGAAGGGCATTATTGGCTATTCACGGAAGTGGTATGGTCCATGGGGATGTCAAGAGTCAGAATATACTTGTTTCCTGACCGGCTGAGAAGGGACGGATGGTTGGAAAGATTGGGGACTTTGGATCTTCAGTCTTGGATTTCAGGGAGGACGAGGATAGGGGTTTACTGGCGGCTCACAGGATTCCCTGGAACACGCCAGAATACGACGGGGATATCCCAAGAGATCACCTGAAATTTACGGACGTCTATAGTTTTTGGATGCTAATATTCCGTGATATGATTGGCGGCATCAATCCACTCAAGATTGCTCCATTCGTGTCCAAAGAGGTAGATATTGAGCGACGGTCACAGGAACTTAAAAAAGACCCCGAATTTCTATCACTAGTGGCCATAATGTTATGCGAACACTGCAATTCTTCAGAAGCCGCGGCTGTTTGCGAAGTGCTGGAATTCACTCTTCAATACCGATCAACCCGACGGAATCTTGCGAGCGCCGTGGTGAAGCTTCGCGAGCTTACCAAGGGTGCGGATAATATCCCTCCAGCAACCCGGTTAGATGAATTTGATTACGAAGATGTCGGTCTTATATGTACCCCATCAACCTGTAGTATGCTGACCTCATTAGATCGTTTTTGATGCCGACTGCGTGAAGGAGGATAGTTTTTGCGTGCGAGCTTCCGTCATTCACGGTTTAGAAGCAGTTGCGTCGAGTAACTCAGTACATGCGCATCATGCCAGCTTCCAGCTATTTCAACTACTTGTCAATCGTTATGGCACGGGAATCACTGGTGCCTCAGATATGGCACTGATGTAGCTAAGGGACTATGCGGATGGTAGAGGCTACGATAAGATAGGCCACTTAGTTGGTAGAATCTTTGATGCCTTGGGTGTTGGGCTTGATGAAGAGGTTCCGCTCCAAGCTTTGCTACAACAAGGGGCACTAAAAGGATCACATACGGTATTTGAAGCCCAAAAGAAGTACTACCCCGACGCTTACGACGAGACCCTTTCTCTGTTCTGTGAATGTGGAGTGGCTATGGGCGTGTTACGGCGGTCTGGGCTGTTCCCATGGGTAGATGTAAGCGGTCTGGAAGGAATAAGGGAGGCGATTGAGAACTCCCCAGGTGTTGAGCTTTGTGATATTAATATTACAGAAGATGAGGACACATTGTTGCATTGCGCTGCTCGGTCTGGCTATCTAGAGGCGGTCAGGTGTCTCATAAACTTGTGAATAGGAGTCAATGTTATCAACAATCTGGGGGAGACACCCCTGCTGGAAGCCAGCAGGGCAGGTCATTATGAAATTTCTATGTGTCTCATGGAGGCAGGGGCCAAGGCAGACAAAACGAGCATTTTCGGAGAAGGCCCTATCCATTTCCTACCATTTTTCCATGAACAGCACATCGACTCGACTTCTCAGTTGATCGTTAGGAACGGCGCTGACGTGGACCAATGGGCAACGGAAAATCCCTGGGAAGGCGAGCACGGATTTTGGGGCCGCTCCCCGCTGGATTATGCAGTGGTGAGAAATCACATAGCTCGTATTAGGGCTCTTCTCCGCCTGGGCGCTGCCCCGTATGCTAAAGGCGACGGGCCATGTGCCATTCGTTGGGCATGCTTATTTGGCCGTGCCGCAGCGCGAGATATTATGGCAGCGGGGTCGAGTCATGGAATTTCATCGGAAGACTCGGTGTCTGAGTCCCTGGAGGTGACAGTGCTTGGTCCTAAATACGGTCTAGAAAATATTAAAGAACATGGGGGAAATCATAAGCATGCCAAGATAGCCACGCTTACAGTTCTGCATAAATATAATACTATCAATTATAGGGATGTTGGCTGTCCTGCGCAGTACACAGTACTCCACTATGCTGCTCTGGCAGGGTACCCAATGGTGGTGAAATACCTTCTGAGCTATACTCCCTCAAAACAATATCTCGATACTCGCCACCATAACAAAACTCCACTAATGGAGGCGATTAACATGGGATACAGGGACGTGTTCAAAGTCCTTCTACACCACGGAGCAGACATACACCTAACATTTCCTACTATCTGGTATAATGGAAACTACCTTCACATCTGTGCGGTTGCAGGTCAGCGGGATTTGTTCTTCCCAGAACAGTTATTAAAGCGTGGAGTCCAGGCAGATTGGGTAGATGAGAAAAGACGAACACCGTTTGGTGTAGCCGTCGTTGAAGGCAACTACCCAGTGGCCGATCTCCTCCTTCAATACGGTGCGGATCGGGACTACCTCGTGGAGGGCTTTACTATCTTGGCTAGGTGGTTGGAGCTTCCTCTGCCACTAAAGGGTATAAAATATTTGATGACATGCAAGTCAAGCCCGGAAAGGACGCCTCCCTTATTCGTTTGCTCCCCGGGCCTCGGCCGGAACGTTTTTCATCCTATTTCTTCCGCGGGGGTAGACGCAGAAAAAGCCCCTGTTGAAACCAGGAGTATCTTCCAATATTTGCAAGAACTGTGGCCGGGGAAAGATCACATAAATGCCTGCGGTAGAATGGGCACCTCCCCATTAATAATTGCAGTTCTACACTCCAAAGTAGATCTTATTAATAGGATGATTGCAGCAGGCGCAGACCCGAATTTAGGTGCACTGCCCCCCCTACATATTGCATTTTCCAGGCAAAATTGGGCAAATTAACAACTCGGAAAGGTCGGCGGAAGGTGGATGAGCAGACGAGTTAAGAAGATAGCCGATACCGTCGTCATGATTCTTAAGAAGGAAGGTGCAAAGGTAGATCTAGATCTACATACCGGTATTCCTAGAGGGTGCGACATGGGTAGCCTGTCCGGGCGAATGACAGCTGCGGTATGTCACCGAGTTCCAAAGAATGGCCGGCTAACTGACAAGTTGATAGGACTCAGAGGAGTGCTTCAGGATGCTTGCAGCTGGGTTTGGGGATGGTAAAGCTGGCTTGACTGAAAGATACGGTCAGGACGCGGCGAGACGGAGATCTGGAAGCTTTGCATGTCATTGCCTGGGGCTAGTATACCTAGAGAAGCCTTTCAGTTCTTAAGAGTATCGAGTAGCTAGGGGAACACGCCATCGAGCTGGGGGTAAAGGAGTGAGAGATGGAAGGGGCAGTTGGAGAAGGTTTCTGAGACGGTAATAGACGGTATTAATAGCCTACAGCCACCTACCGAGGCTGGATCTGAGGAATCCTCGTCAAGAAGCCCAGAGATGCCTATTAATGCTGGAAGGTGTATATCCCAATTATCTTCATGGAGGGATGAGTCACCCCCACCAGCTTACGGACCACACCTGAGAGAGCCAAAGGTGTCTACTAATACACGGAGGGGGTTATCCCAATCTCCTTCTGGTAATTCCACGTCGGTGCGAACTTATAGACCCCCGCAAAGACTGCGAGAATCACTCCGTGGTCCACAGCCCAATGAACAATGACCATCCCCTTCGAATACAACTTCAACAGGGTCATATTGCCGGCCATCAACCACACACACAATTGGCCCATCACTCAGGTCACCGCCTCCTTCACTACTTGATACCCCTGTACTAGGCTCACTTTCTTAGGGCCCTCTGGATATCTTCTTACCTACTTATAGGAATACCCCCCCAAAGTTGTCGCAATTAACAAATTCCTCCACCTAGGGGAATTATTGCCCACTACGCCTACCACGCCCACAGCCCCCCCAGCACCCCACTACTCTCTGGATGATGCCCCCTCATCATCTCCTGAGCTTAGAGGCATGGCTACCCTTACTCATACCTGCGAGACACAACTTGCCTTAGCAACCTCTCCACCTCAAGCTTCATCCCAATCCCTCCAATCCTTCCCCCCTCCTCAAGGCATAGCGAAGCTCTCGCCATCCGTCCAGCCAGCCCCACACTCTCGCCACAGAACCACCACTTCCCTCCCCCGGCACATCCCCTGGACTACCCCCAACAAAAACCTCCTCACGAAATCCTCGACTCCCTCCGCCCCGCTATCCTCCCATTGATTACTGCTTTAGTAGATTCTCGCTGTAGCAATGTCATTCCACGGCGAAATTTAAAGATTTGTCTAGAGAATCACCTTTGTGTGCCAAACCTGTTAGACCTCAAGTGGGATCTTGTGGCCCCATTGGGTAGCAGTTCAGCCAAAGATTTGCAATCAGGAGTCAATCAGATGCTAAAGGGGTTTTCAATTATTATAAATTTGAAACTCAGGGTTGAGATGATTGGGGAGCGGGGGACAAGGACCATGCTCAGGGTTCTGATAAATGAAGGTGAAGAAAGTTCAGGTGACGGAGGATGGCTAAGGACGGAGGGGGCGGGGTGGGAGCCTTTGGAGAGAATTGAGGCAGGTATAATGTTTCCTCAGAAGACTTAAGCAGGTTGACGAAGGCGGTTTGTTTTGGGTGTAATGGAGGGCAATTTATGGAGGGTGATAAGCAAATTTAGTTAGGATATGGTTTCATCAAATTGTCGAGCTTAGTTTCGAGTATCAACTTTTCACCAGTACTAATCACGAAATGGAGATACTTTTACTTATCACTTGCTCTATTTTTCTATTTCGTTTCGCACAATAGTTTACCAATATCCACCTGCCATTTAGTGTGCATTCTCGCCCTAGGGCGGAAATAATAATGATCGCTATTAGCATCATAGTAAGACCAGTGCTGAAGAACAACTATCATGTAGTATAGGAGTACTGATATAATACTGTAGCTCGGATAAGGTCCAGTCCAATAGCCTTTCAGCATTATAAGTATGATATCCATTTTCACCCCCTCAGAGAACATCAATGTCTATGAGAATCCACCAAAATCCTATGTCGCGGTTTCAAACCTGTAGGCCGGTGGGTAAATGTATGAAACTTTACATTTTTCTTCTTCAAGTTTTTCATAGTTTATTCGTAGCTAGCTATATACAGGAAAACCCATGGTATCACATCAAACTATGGGTTATAAAAACCTTTAAACAAACGAAACTTACCCTTTTCTTATAAATGCCTGCTATTCCTATATAACGAATGATTCGATCTCCCCCCCGAACGGGTGTGTCATTGGCTCTTCCTTTAGATCATCGGCTAGAGCGGCCACGGCCCTGACGGGCCCCTTCTGGGGTATAATGGACTAACTAATTGGATCTTCCCCCCCGAACGGGTGTGACATTGGCCCTTCTTTTAGATCATCGGCTAGAGCGGCCACGGCCCCTTCGGACCCCTCCGGGGATACAATGGGCCTAGCTAAATGGCAAATGGGCACTACAAGTATAAGAGTCAGTTTGGCCTCTATGAAAGCGACAGTCACAGTAAACGGAATGGCTTTCCTGCCCTGGTAGGCACGATTACGCTGGTTATATCAGGTAACCCTTCTCTGATTTTGAGAACCAAGGAACCCCGGACGGGATTGGTGGGCGAGGCCGGCTTGGAGTATTACTGGCTTGTAGAGAGGTGTTTTTGCTTGACCCGCCTATGGAATTCCCAAGCTTGGCTTAGGGAGAGGGTAGTGATAAAATTGTGGGGTTTTGCCCGGTACTAATCTTCCCGGACAGGAAGGTGGATGGCATCTAGTGTGGAGGGTTGGCAGTGAACTCTTGGCTAGTACAGGAGGAAAGCACTGTGGTCGTGGACGCTGGTGGTGGTGGTGGGTGGTGATGGTGGGTGGTGATGGTGGACGGTGATGGTGGACGGTGATGGTTGTGGGTGGTGGTAGTGGCTGGTAGTAGGCGGTGGTGGTGGTGATGGCGGTAGCGGGCGGTGATGGGTGATGGTGGTAGCTGGTGGTAGTAGTGGACGGTGGTAGTAGTGGGTGGTGGTAGTAGTAGTGGGTGGTGGTAGTAGTGGGTGGTGGTAGTAGTGGGTGGTGGTAATGGTTGGTGGTGGTGGTGGTTGTGGTGGTGGTGTAGAGATCAAAGAGAAGCTCAGGTGGTTGTAGATTAAATACAGGAAGAGAGCGCACTCAGCACACAAAACAAGAAGAAGAAGAAAACAACAGTCATCAACCCTCTGCTGGTCATACCCTAAACTGACCATCCTACCCTAATACCTATCAGATAGGGTTATGCCTTAGTATGTGAGAATGGATTGGTAAAGCTATGGATATCCGGGGGTTAGCTATCCGTTATGAAGTTGCGAGTGACCCCTAGCGAAGGTCTTCTACATTTGGGAACCAGCTCATATAGAATTTCATAGATAGAAATCTAGGGACGGGGTTAGAAGGGAGGGGAGTTTGGAAGAAAGGATGAGTAACTAGATGGGGATTGATCAAAGTTGAAGGATATAATACATCGACTATTTCTTTCTTCTTAAAAAATGATATAAGCCAAGCTGAATCACATAGTTCCTCCTAAATTTCTCCCGAGCCCTCCAATATGGTGGCCAGCGTTTATTGACATCAATATAATTGAGTTCCAAAAGGATTGGTACAGTTTCCGCGGGCCCATTCAAAGCCGCTACCTTCGATTTCCATAGTATGAAATTGATGGGATTGCTGTTACAATCAGTTCGCTTGTCGGCCGAAAGAAGCTGGATCATATTTGAGAGGCCAGCCCCACACACCCAGTACACTGCTGTCCAGTTATAAATGTCCGGGATATTGAGCTCCGGATGTGGATTGGCCATTAAAACCTCGACAACATCAGATTTGCTATTTGAGACTGAGTGAAATAATGCTGTTCTGGAGACATCGTCTGTCAAATTGATGTTAATATTATTCTGTATGGCCCAAGAGAGGCTGAACTACCTCTTTATGTCCGTTCCTAGCAGCTAGGCTCAACGGCCTTTTTCTAGTGTTGTCTAGCACGTTCACGTCAGTGTCGTTCCTGGAGACAAGTATTTGAACTACATTCACGTAACAAGCTGAACCCGCGCGCCACAATATCATCCAAGAGTCGGAATATTTTATGCAAGGGTCAACCCCACAGTCCAGCAATATCCTTAGCTACTCTTCTCTCTGTTTTACTTTTATTGCTTACTAAACTTCAACGGCAGCGATACGGTTGCACAGGTGACGAGCAGTGAAACGAAACGAAAGCCAAGCAACTCATAGCGAAAACGATCGCACGCTCAAGTACGGTGAAAAATCTTTTCACAAACCGCCACAGGCTCATGCCCAACGACTCCACGGTACTCGATATTTGATGCGTTGGGTGTTCAGCCTGATGAAGAGATTCCATTCCAAGCTTTACTACTACAAAGGGCACTAAACGGGTCACATACTGCGTTTGAGGACCTAAACGGGTACTACTCCGACCCTTAAGACGAGACCCTTTCTCTGTTTCGTGAATGTGGAGGGGCTAGGGGCATGATGCAGCGGGCCGAGCTGTTCCCATGGGTAGATGTAAGCGGTCTAGAAGGAATAGAGAAGGCAATTGAGAACTCTACTGATGTTGAACTGTGCTATATTTATGTCTCAGAAGATGAGGACATAACGTTGCATTGCGCTGCTCAGTCTGGCTATCTAGAGGCGGTCAGGTATCTCATAGGCTTGGGCATAGGAGTTAATGTCATTAACAACCTGGGAGAGACACCTGTGCGAGAACCCAGCATGGCAGGGCATTATGAAGTTTCTATGTGTCTCATGGAAGCAGGGGCAGGGGCAGACAAAACCAGTGTTTTCGGAGAAGGCCCTATCCATTTCCTACAATTTTCGATGAACAACACATCGACTTGATTCCTGAGTTAATGGTTAAGAACGGCGCAGCCTTGGACCAATTGGCTGGAAAATCCCCGGGAGGGCGAATACAAATTTTGGGGCCACTCCCTATTGGATTATGCAGTGGCAAGAAATCATATAGCTAGTATGAGGGCTCTTCTGCGTCTGGGCGCTGATCCCTATGCCAAAGGCGAAGGCATATCGGCAATTCGTCTGACATGCTTATTTGGCCGTGCCGAAGCGGTAGATACAATGGCAGGGGCATCGCCTTGTGGAATTACATCAGAGGACTCTGTGCCTGAGTCGCCGCAAGTGACAGTCCTTGGTCCTGCATACCTTCTAGAAAATATTAAAGAACATGGGGGAAATCATGAGGACGCTGAGATAGCTACACTTAAAGTTCTGGAGAAATACAAAGCTATCGATTATGGGGATACAGGCGGCCCCGGACAGTACACAGTGCTCCACTATGCTGCTCTAGCAGGCTACCCAAGCGTGGTGAACTACCCTCTAAGCCACACACCCTCGAAACAATATATCGATGCCCGCCGTTATGACAGAACTCCACTAATAGACGTGATCAACATGTGATACAAGGATGTGTTCGAAGTCCTTCTCCATCACGGTGCAGACGTACATCTCACATTTCCAGCCTGGGAGAATGTAAATTGCATCCACATCTGCGGGCTTGCAGGCCATCGGGATTGGCTCCCCCCAGAACAGTTATTAAAGCGTAGGGTGCAGATAGATCGGGTGGATAAGAAGGGACGAACACCGTTTGGTGTCGCCGTCACTCAAGGAAACTACCTAGTGGTTGATCTCTTCATTCAATACGGTGCTGATTGGGACTACCTTTTGGAGGGCTTTACCATTCCGGCCCGGAGCTTGCAGATACCTCTGCCACTGAAGGCTATAAAATATTTGATGACATGCAAGTCAAACCCGGAAAGGCCGCCTCCCTGATTCGTTGGCTCCCCGGTCCTCGGCCAGAACGTTTTCCATGAGATTGCTGCGGCTGGTGAAGATGCGGAAAGGGCATCTGTTGAAACGAGGAGTATCTTTCAATATTTGCAAGAATTGTGGCCGGGAAGAGATCACATAAATGCCTGTGATAAAATGGGTAGCTCTCCATTGATGATTGCAGTGGTATACTCCAAAGTAGATCTTATTAATATGATGATCGCAGCAGGTGCAGACCCAAATCTGGGCTCACTGCCGCCCCTATATCTTGCGTCTTGGAAGCAAAATTGGGCCAACAAACAAATCGGAAAGGTCGGCGGAAGGTGGATAACCAGACTAATTAAGAAGATAGCTGATACCATGGTCATGATACTTCAGAGGCAAGGCGCAAAGGTAGATATAGATCCATATACCGGTATTCCTGGAGCGCTCGATGTGTTTGTCGTGTTTAGGAAACTGACAGCTCAGGTATGTCATCGCTCCCAAAGAGTTGCCATTCAACTCACTATTTGGTAGGATGTAGAGAAGTTTTTCAGGATGATGCCAGCTGGGCTTAGAGATAGTGAAGCTGGCGTGACCGAAAGATACTGCCCAGACGTGGTCAGGAAAGCCTGGGAGCTATGTCAAGGCCTAGGGCTAGTAGGATTAGGGAATTATTTTTATTCTTCTTAAACTTAAGAGAATTGAGTAGCCAGTCCAGCGCTACGGGAATCATAACGATCAAGCCTCCAGTCGAAATTATGCTAAATTAATCCAGGCTTCGTGGGACAAAACGGCTGAAACTGGTAGAAGCCAGACCCAAAAAAAGACAGCGCGTACTATACCCTGGGGAACGATCCATCAAACTAGGGAGAAAGGAGTGAGAGATGGAAGGGGTAGTTGGGAACGGTTTCAGGAACGGTAATGGACGGTATCAATGGTGCACAGCTACGGAGGGTCGGATCTGCGTGGTACTCGCCAGGAGGGCCAGGGATACCCGTCAATCCGGGATGGGGATATCCCAATTATCTTCAATGAGCATTAACCCACCCCAACCAGTTTACATACTGTTGAAACCTACTACGGCTGGCCTATTATTTCGCACTCTCACTGGTACCACTCGGTGTTTGGAAAACTCTTTTCTATGTTTGACTTATATAGCGGAAACACACGATGTTGGAGACGGGACAGACTAGCACTAGCTACCTACTATGACACTCTTTATGTATTTGTATTGTTCAAGATATGAGACAGTGGAAGATTTCCTACTTTTCATTCGGCTCTTTCTTTTTCTGTCTCTATGATTTTTGGCCAACTCTGTCTCTATAAGAGACCCTACTGTTTGCGTTTCTTTTCACAGTAACTCTCATTCATATCGTCTACTTCTTCGTTCACTCTTTAGATACAAATATATTCTGTCTCGCCTGCTGGCACAGTTGCCCCTGTACGGAAGTGAACACAACGGCAGTACCCATTTACCCTAAAACTTCACACATATCACGTCCAAGAGAGCCAGAGGCGTCTACTAATACACGGAGTGGATTATCCCAATCTCCTTCAGGTAATTCCTCGTCGGTACGAACATATAGACCCTGGCAAAGAATACCAGAACCACTCCCTATACCACGGCGATCCCCTTCCAATACAACCTCAACAGGGTCATCTTCCCGGCCACCCCCCAGGCACTCAATTTGCCCCGGGCACAGATCACCTCATTCTTCGCTCCTTGATACCTCTGTACCAAGTTTACTTTCCCCAAACTCGCAGGATATCCTGTTACATGCCCATGGGGATACCCACCAGTTGTCAAAAAATACAAATTCCCCCACACTGGAATTATCGCCGGCCGCCCACCCCCACTGTCCGTCCCAGCGCCCCAATACTCTCGGAATGGTGCCCCCTCATCATCTCCTGAGCTTAGAGGCATGGCTACCCTTACTCATACCCGCGAGACACAACTTGCCTTAGCAACCTCTCTACCTCAAGCTTCATCCCAATCCCTCCAATCCTTCCCCCCTCCTCAAGGCATATCCAGCTCTCACAATCTCTCCAGCCAGCCCCACGCTCTCGCCACTGAAACACTTCTCCTTCCTGTTCCTCTGGCACATCCCCTGGACTATCCCCCACCAAAAACCTCTTCGCAAAAACCTCGACTCCCTCCGCCCCGCTTTCCTCCCATTAATTACCGCCTTAGCAGATTCCCGCCGCAGCTATGCCATCCACGGCAAAATTTAAAGATTTGTCTAGAGAATCACCTTTCTGTGCCAAACCTGTTAAACCTCAAGTTGGATCCTGTGGCCCCATTGGGCAGCAGTTCAGTCAAAGATTTGCAATCAGGAGTCAATGAGATGCTCAATGGGGTTTGGATTATTATTATAAATTTGAAACTCAGGGTTGAGATGGGTGGGGAGCGGGGGACGAGGACCATGGTCAGGGTTCTGATGAATGAAGATGAGAAAGGTTCAGGCAGCGAAGGATGGCCGAGGACCCAGGGGGCAGGATGGGAGGACTTGGAGAGAATTGAGGCAGGTATAATGTTTCCTCAGGAGAAACAAGCAGGTTTACGGAAGAGGTTTGTTTTTTGCGTAATGGAGGGAAATTGTTGGATTGTCATGAGCAAATTTAGTTAGGATATGGTTTCATCAAATTGTCGGACTTAGTTTCGAGTATCACCTTTTCACCAGTATTAATCACGAAATGGAGATACTTTTGCTTATTCCTTGCTCTATTTCTCTATTTCTTTTTGCACAATAGTTTACCCATATCCACCTGCCATTTAGTGTGCATTCTCGCCCTAGGGCGGAAATAATAATGATCGCTATTAGCATCATAGTAAGACCAGTGCTCAAGAACAACTATCATGTAGTATAGGAGTACTGATATAATACTGTAGCTCGGATAAGGTCCAGTCCAATAGCCTTCCTGCATTATAAGTATGATATCCATTTTCACCCACTCAGAGAACATCAATGTCTATGAGAATCCACCAAAATCCTATGTTGCGGTTTCAAACCTGTAGGCCGGTGGGTAAATGTATGAAACTTTACATTTTTCTTCAAGTTTTTCATAGTTTATTCGTAGCTAGCTATATACAGGAAAACCCATGGTATCACATCAAACTATGGGTTATAAAAACCTTTAAACAAACGAAACTTACCCTTTTCTTATAAATGCCTGCTATTCCTATATAACGAATGATTCGATCTCCCCCCCGAACGGGTGTGTCATTGGCTCTTCCTTTAGATCATCGGCTAGAGCGGCCACGGCCCTGACGGGCCCCTTCTGGGGTATAATGGACTAACTAATTGGATCTTCCCCCCCGAACGGGTGTGACATTGGCCCTTCTTTTAGATCATCGGCTAGAGCGGCCACGGCCCCTTCGGACCCCTCCGGGGATACAATGGGCCTAGCTAAATGGCAAATGGGCACTACAAGTATAAGAGTCAGTTTGGCCTCTATGAAAGCGACAGTCACAGTAAACGGAATGGCTTTCCTGCCCTGGTAGGCACGATTACGCTGGTTATATCAGGTAACCCTTCTCTGATTTTGAGAACCAAGGAACCCCGGACGGGATTGGTGGGCGAGGCCGGCTTGGAGTATTACTGGCTTGTAGAGAGGTGTTTTTGCTTGACCCGCCTATGGAATTCCCAAGCTTGGCTTAGGGAGAGGGTAGTGATAAAATTGTGGGGTTTTGCCCGGTACTAATCTTCCCGGACAGGAAGGTGGATGGCATCTAGTGTGGAGGGTTGGCAGTGAACTCTTGGCTAGTACAGGAGGAAAGCACTGTGGTCGTGGACGCTGGTGGTGATGGTGGATGGTGATGGTTGTGGGTGGTGGTAGTGGCTGGTAGTAGGCGGTGGTGGTGGTGGTGGTGGCGGTGGTGGCGGTAGCGGGCGGTGATTGGTGATGGTGGTAGCTGGTGGTAGTAGTGGGCGGTGGTAGTAGTGGGTGGTGGTAGTAGTCGCTGGTGGTAATGGTAGGTGGTGGTGGTGGTGGTGGTGGTGTAGAGATCAAAGAGAAGCTCTGGTGGCTGTAGATTAAATACAGGAAGAGAGCGCACTCAGCACACAAAACAAGAAACCCCCACAAAAAACAACAGTCATCTACCCTCTGCTGGTCATACCCTAAACTGACCATCCTACCCTAATACCTATCAAATAGGATTATGCCTTAGTATGTGAGAATGGATTGGTAAAGCTATGGATATCCGGGGGCTAGCTATCCGTTATGAAGTTGCGAGTGACCCCTAGCGAAGGTCTTGTACCTTTGGGAACCTGCACATATAGAATTTTATAGATAGAAATCTAGGGACGGGGTTAGAAGGGAGGGGAGTTTGGAAGAAAGGAGGGTAACCAGATGGGAACTGATCAAAGTTGAAAGATACATCAACTGTTCTTTCCTGTTTTCTTCTTTCTTAAAAAATGATATAAGCCAAGCTGAATAAGATAGCTCCTCCTAAATTTCCACCGACCCTTCCGATATGGTGGCCAGCGTTTATTGACATCAATATAATTGAGTTCCAAAAGGATTGGTACGTTTCCCGGGGCCCATTCAAAGCCGCTACCACTAATAGTATGAAATGGATGGCAATGCTGTTACAATCTGTTTGCTTGTCGGCCAAAAGAAGCCGGGCCATATTTGAAAGGCCAGCCCCACACGGCCAGTACAATGCTATCCAGTTATAAATGTCCGGGATATTGAGCTCCGGACGTGGATTGGCCAGTAAAACCCCGGCAACCTCTGTTTTGCTATTTGAGACTGCGTGAAATGATGCTGTTCAGGGGACATGGTCTGTCAACTTGATGTTAATATTAATCTGTAGGGCCCAAGAGCAGCTCAACTACCTCTTTATGTCGGTTCCTAGCGGCTAGGCCGAACGGCCCTTTTCCAGTCTTTTCTAGCACGTTTACGTCAATGTCGTTCCTGGCGACGAGTATTTGAACTACATTCACGCAACCCGCTGCAGCCGCGCGCGACAATATCATCCAAGAGTAGGAATATTTTATGCAAGGGTCAACACCACAGTCTAGCAATATCCTTAGCCACTCTCCTCTCTCTTCTACTGCTTGCCAAACTTCAACGGCGCTCATAGGATTGCACGAGTGACGAGGGGTGAAACGAAATGACTGCCAAGCAACTCACAACGTAAACGATCGCACACTCAAGTGAGTGAAAAAATCTTTTCACTAACAACCACAGGCTCTCGCTTAACAACTCCACAATGCTTGATGCTCGGTCTCTGTGCTCTAACAACGAACTAAAGGCGATCACAGGAGTATATATCACCTACAGAGGCATCATATCCATCCATGAGGCATCACACTACTCCATGGAGTCTCTCCTCCCCCCGTGAGCACTCCCGGGCTAACAAAAAGAAAGACAAACATTTTTTCCGCCACTGGGCTTCCAGCCCTTTCCAGCTAACCTTACTCTGCTTCCACTTTTCTCCCGGCTTTCCCGATAGCTGCCCGATCCAAAAAATATGACGCATTCCTGCATTCGCAAGGCTTTCCCGAACATCCAAACAAACGCCAAAGCCAAAGCGAGTCTCCCAAGACAAACCCATGTCCGGATTCTCAGCGCATTTCAGATAGCAAATCTATGCCCCGTTCCTCAACCCATATCCGAAGCCACAAACAAGCGCCCTCCCGGAAGCGATACGCACAACACAACAAAGGAAGTATCAGGAAAGTATGGCGAGCAGCACGATTTTCAACATGTTTGACTGTTTTCATCCGTAGTATCTGGACAGACATCCTCTCTTTCTGAAAGCATCCTCACAACGTCTTCATGGCCATTTTGAGCTGCCCACATGAGAGGTGTTCGATCGTGTTCATCCACAATGTGGGAAGCGACATCCAACCGTTCCAAAAGCATCTTCACGACGCCTCTATGTCCAAACTCAGCTACCAACGAGAGAGGTGTCCGGCCGTCTCTATCCACAGCGTCGGGAGCGATATCCCCCCGTTCCAGCAACGTCTTCACAACATCCCAGTGCCTATTTATTACTGCCCATTAGAGAGGTGTTCGACCGTCTTTATCCGCAGAGCCGGGGGTGACATCCTCGCGCTCCAAAAGCATCTTCACGACCCCCCATGCTTAAACTGAGCTGCTCACGAGAGAGGTGTTTGGCTGCTGTTATCTGCAGCGCTAGCATTCAAATCCCCCCGTTGCAAAAGCATCGCTAGGATGTCCTCATACCCCTCCCAGGCTGCCCACGAGAGAGGTGTTCGGCCGTTTTTATCCGCAGTATTGAGAGTGACATCTTCCCTCCATAGAAGTATAATAACGACGGCCATATACCCACTTTCGGCGGCCCACGAGAGAGGTGTCCGACCGTCGTAATCCACACTGTCTGAAACGACATCCTCCCGTTCCGAAAGCATCCTCACGATGGCCTCATCCCCAAACTCAGCGGCCCACGAAAGAGGTGTTCGACCGCCATGATCCACACTGTTCGGAGCAACATCCTCCCGTTTCAAAAGCATCTTAGCGATGCCCTCATGCCCAAATTCAGTTGCCCACGAGAAAGGTGTTCGGCCATCTTTATCGGCAGAATCGGGGGCGAGATCCTCGCGCTCCAAAAGCATCTTCACGACACCTCTATGTCCATACTAGGTGTCCGGCCGTCTCTATCCGCGGTGTCGGGAGCGATACCCCCCCGTTCTAGAATCGTCTCCACAATTCCCCAGTGCCTATTTACTACTGCCCAGTAGAGAGGTGTTCGACCGTCTTTATCCGCAGAGCCGGGGTGACATCCTCGCGCCTCAAAAGCATCTTCACGACGCTCCTATGTCTAAGCTCAGCTACTAACGAGAGAGGTGTCCGGCCGTCTCGATCCGCGGTGTCTGGAGCAATATCCCCCGTTTCAAAAACGTCTCCACAATGCCCCAGTGCCCATTTCTAGCTGCCCAGGAAAGCGGTGTTCGACCGTCTTTATCCGCATGGTTAGGAGAGGCATCCTCCTGGTCCAAAAGTATCTTCACCATGGCCCCGTGCCCTTTTCTAGCAGCCCACGAGATTGCCGTATTACCCTCCACATCCGTTGAACCAAGATCCCATTTCTTCATTCCTAATAAGGAAACTGCTATCTCCACATTCCCAAGGTATGTAGCACCGTGGAGTCCTGTAAACCCAGCACGGTTGCTCTTACCACGCTCCCTGTCCAAATTATCACGGCTAAGGGATAAGAGTATGCCAGAGGACACATGCTTATCGAATCTACCGAGGAGTCTCAGTGCGAGTGTTTTCACACTTGCCGTAACTTCCCTGCTGGCATGTATTCCCCGGTAATAAGAGGCATATTCAAAGAAGGGTGTTGCTGGGCCAGACCAAGGAAAGCTAGGCGAAAGGTCCCAGATAGACTGGAAATTTAGGTACGTTAAACAAGACTCAGCCATTGTGGAGTGAGGGCTATCAAACAGGTCGGTGTTATTGGACAGATAGTTTTGAAGAGTGTAGTGGACAAGGCGGACAGTGTATGAGGACGCTTCGAGTACTACAAGCCCCAAAGAACATCCGAGCACTGTTTCTATCCTGGGAATGTTCTGATAATCTAGGTTTATTGACCCGATTTCTACCCCCTTGGCATGGCATAACTCATTAGCATTCTAGGCTCGTTCTGGATTTGATAGCCACATTAATACTTGCATACCGAGCCTCAACTTGCTTCCCTTCTGCGCCTTTATTCGTGACAGGGTTGCCGAGTACGCATCTTGAAGACCATTCCCTTGGATCATCTCGTCAAGTTTTTTCCTTCTCTGGCTGATGGTAACCTCCTCTAGGACTGCGTCGATATTCAGGGAAACAAGAAGAAAACTGTACCCTATTGTTAGCAGACCGCAGCCGAGCGTGGATTTATTGAAATGGTTATTTCTACGCACATTGGGGAAATCTTTCTCGGAATCTCTCTCATAATCTGGGCCCTCAAACTGTCTTCCATTGCGCTGGGTGTTGTATCTCGGGATAATTTCATCTCCAAATACCTCTCAATATCCCCAATTATAGGAGTGACGTGGATCATGATAGCCTCCATGAAAGATCTCTTTGACCTCGACGCGAATGTGAGGTCCCCCCGTAAGGAGCAGTCGCGAGGTCGGCGAAGCCAGCACAATTTCTGGTAATGACTCAAGGAGATCTTGTCGGTCCTTGGGAAGACATTCATCTAAAGCATCAATGCAGATGAACACTTCCGGGAAAGATGCGATCGTCATTTTCAATATCTTCACCAGGTCGGGGAGTCGCATAGCCCGTCCGCCAAACCCCATTTTCCCCGTGCGGAAGGCCCGCCGGACGGGCTTGGGCATTTCACCCCTCTCTAAAAGCTGCTTGAGGATTGCGCCCAACATGTTCGTCGCGGAGTGTTCCCCCTGGGCAAGGTAATCGCAGTACAGGCCTACCAGCGCGGTATTTTTATCAGAGACTTGATCACACAACTGGTCAATAACAAGAGAGCTGATATTGCTCGCCGTTAGCGATTTACACTCGAGAGAGAGAGCTCTCCCACTGACCTAAAATTTGTTTTCCCTACACCTAGATGACCGTAATAGAATAAAACGGCCTGCTTCGGCGTCCCTTTTTTGCCCCTCCACTCCCGAAAGCCATTCGTTTCCAGAAGCCAATCTCCCACACCCTCCACCCGATTGATTTGAACACTTTTATGTCTATACCGGGGGCCTAGCGGTGAGAGCCACTGCTTAATCTGGTTGTCTTCGTCTTCTGTTTTGTTCACAGTGATGGTCTCGCTCAGAGTAATAGTATTGTTGTAGCAATTCGTTAAGTTCCCACAATCGACATTCCCAGAACCAAATGATTGCATATTGGTTATTCGTTCCCTATTGCGTTTTGGGGGTGCTTTGTTTTGCTGTGGATGCGGTTCCGCGATAATTCGTGCTGCCAAGTGGTTCATGAGCTTCTTGGGCCCAAGAAAGGAGGGGTCATTAAATTTTAGCTTGTTTTCCAGTCGCACCCTCCAATCCTATCAGCTCCAAGACGAAACCGCAACGTGGGAGGCGCCCAGGGAGTTGGCAAACCGACGGGAGGAATTAAAAATTGTCGGACAATGCTCGTACTATGTGTGATACCGCATTGTGCCTCGATCAGTACTGTTGCGGATAAATTTAGTCTTTGCTTAACTCTAATATCCTTAGCTAGCTAGAGCTGATTTGTTGGTATATCATAGTTCTGTACTTGGGGGAGGAGTTTGCTATAGCTTTAATTCACTAGAAGTCAGAGGCCATGTTCGTTGTCCAAATGGGGGAGGTCTTGGCAGACAGGGGGGTGAAGCCTATGTAAAGTAGCCTCTTCTCACCTTTCTTTCTTTTCTTTCTTTCTTGACCCACCGACGACTGAACAACCGCAGGCCACTACGTCGGGCAACGGAAATTGTGATCGCGATCCACAAGAGGTGGAACTTCTGTGAATAGTTAGTCGGACAACCGGGATAGGTCGGGCTTTTTCTTCACTTGTGTTTTCTTTGATCGGGAGATTTGTTTTGTAGTGAAGGTTTGCGTACTAGTTAGGTGAATTGATAGTCAACTGTGTGATTTGTCTTCTGAGTGTGGTTTGTGTTAGTGATTAATCGTGATTTGAAGTTACTTCTCTCGCCTGCAAGTAGATACAACCTTACCCGAATATTCTGCTCCTCAGTACTGCATATGCATTCTGAGCTGGGAGAAACAACTCAACTCTCACCCCATACCGGTTCAGGAACCAGTATTTCCAGGGCCCCTTCAACCCTCTGTATGCTAGGTTACAGGCAGTCTAGCTCCTATCAGATAGCGACGCCAAAGTATTATAGGATAATTTAAAATTAATTGCATGAAACAACCATCACATATGCATGTGTTTTTGGAAGCTGAAATTATGACTTTACGATAGCCCACTTCCTATCACACCAATATCAAACAACCTACGCCGTGTATCTCACGAATGGAAAATTTCATTCCATCCTCCTGCTTGATAGCTGATTCGGGGGTGGAGTGCTGTGGTTGGCCGGGGCATTGCCACATGTTCGGCACTCGAGCGTCGAGGGTAAGCGAGCAACAACTCATTGAACCGCTGCACTCTGGAGCCGCGGCAGCAGAGCGCTGTTATTTCAGTTAAGCTGTTGAGGCGACAGCTCGGTCTTGAGCCCACCCATGAGCGGTCCACGCTCCACCCCCCCTCCACCCTTCCTGTTATTCTACGTGAGATCTCGCACCCAAGGACCGATGCAGGCTCCAGGTGGACGAGATCTCTATCCATCGAGTTCCATATATTCAAGATGAGTTGAGTTTTTTTTTTCTCGGGATTCTTCTTGGTGATTTAGGAAAGCTTAATTTTCCTGGCCTTTGGATTATGCTGTATTATGCGTGGACAAAATTAACTGATCAACGAACGCTAACAGTTTTCACCGTGATCTTGTCAACCTCCTCGATACAACCACCCCAACCTGACGAAGAAAATTAAGTAAAAATAATTTAAATACATGGCTGTAATCAGTACTTAGAATATTACGCATCAGCTTTAAATAAAAAATAGAAGGTATTATGAGCCGCGTGTTGAGTGGTATTGATTTTTGTGGGAGTCAGAGAGTGATAGATTGCAATGCTCACCCGGTGATCGGTTAATTTTGTCCACGCACAATACCATTAACACCAGCGGGTGAAGGATCTTGTGTCCAATGCAGTACCCGCAAGCTCTATTTCTTGTATTCTGATGCTCGAACGTAGGCCGATTAAGTACTGGTGGTATTGTGCATCATAGTTGCTAAGTTAGATCCTTCCATACCGCAAAATACACACAAACTACAAGTACTGTATATATCTTTTCCTTTGCCGACTAAAATATGCTCAAGCACTAAACCGTGGGGGCTATCTTGTAAGCCACCATCAACTCCAAGCACTTTTGCAGTAGGTTTCCCTGTCGCAGCCCCCTTCAACCATTCCCAAAGAATGTCCAACCTTGCGAATGTTCTCTCCAAGCCAACTGCGCTTAACTAACATCCTGTAGTGTATCATACTAGAGCACCATAAGAACTCGGCCAAATGAGGGGAAACGCTGCGAACTCGGCCTTTAGTTAAGACAGAGAAAAAGGACGATGCTCAGGATATTACTAGCACCTCACCATACTATACGAGGAGGGGCGGCTGCAACGTCGTAACAGCACCCTGATAAAAGTCATCGTTGGTGGCACTTTTGATGCCAAAAACAACGATTTTCAGAGCACCGGAACTCCACCACCTGCAGTGCTGGCTGAACAATTCATGGTGAAATAGTTATCCTGTCTATTCTAAACAGGCTCTTTTCATATTGGAACGAATAGTGTAATATTGGGTGAATTGTAGTGATGTGAAGCTAGTGATTTTGAAAAAATGTATTTTTTTCTGTGGGTGCAGATACAGGTTCTGAGCGTTTAGCTCATGCATCTGGATAGTTCGCCCCGGTTAACCAGCACCGGCCACAAGACAGGGGAATATTTCATAAAAATGCAAATCCAATTATTGGTATCATAGATTCCTGGCTGGCTAACTTCTGATATGTTTTTCGTTTTAATTAATTGAGAGGTGGGAGTAAAAATAGAGACTTTCAATACCCGGGATTTCATCGATTTTGGTGTGTTTTAGGCGGCACTTGGGCCCACGACTTTTGTCCTGTTTCCATTCGTATTCCCCTCGCTAGAATTAGTCATAGTTCAGGCGGAGTGTGGCTGGGGTATTTAGCATGCATTTATCTAGCCACAACCAACTACCGTATTTTTTGGTGTTATCCGGTTTTCTGCCAAGAAAGTGCGTCACTTAAGGTTGGACGTTGCCCGTAGTCCAAAATAGGGCATTCAATGCTTCCAGCCAGCATAGTAACCAAGGGGTGGATTTTAGGTGTCTACAACATTGCGGCTGAGGGTCTTCAATCCCTCCTTTGCAAGGGTTGGGTTGGATCAAACATCCGCCACACACTAATTGGTGGAGTACTGGACACCTAAAATCCGTTCCTTAGTTACTATGATAACTGGGGAGCATCAAAGGACCTATTTCAGACCACGGGCACCGTCCAACCTTAGGTGATGCACTTTCTTGGCAGAAAACCGGATAACACCAAAAAATACGGTATGGTATCACTAATTCCAGCAAGGCAAGTCCCGGTATCATACCGGGACGGCCATTCCACACTTGTTACCCAAGCGACTCTCTTGCAGAACCAGGTAAATCCCCCCAATGATAAGCATTGCTTGGACAATGCCAACGCCCTGTCTCACACCTCTTCTGTTGGTGGCATTGCGCCCGCTCTTGTTCTCTATCCTACGAACTCTGAAGGATAAACCCCCCCTCCCCCCTCCCCCCCGGTCAATAGTACTCCACAACTTTACCTTCTGTCGCTGCTTAAATTAAGTTACCCAAACTGCAGATTCCCGCCCGTACGGTAACAGGGCCCAGGAATTGCTTCTATTACATACTTTGTGTCCTTCCCCTTCTGCAATCGTAACTCACGTCCTATCGCGCCATCCCGCATTACCCCAACACTCGCTGTGATGTCGAGGCCTACAGAGAGCGAGACAGTGGCGCCGAGCGGACCAAATTGGTCGGGAATGGTCAGGGAGCCAACTTCCTCCTCGTACTCCGATAGCTCCTCCTCGCAACTCTCAGGTTCGGGAGAGACCTGTGACACGACGGGAATTACGGTCATGCAAGCGCCAGCGCAGGCTTATGAACGACCACTAGACTTTCTTCACTTGTTCTCGCTTGTACGCAGGGTATGGCCAAAGAACGACGAGCTTCATATCTATAGCAACATATCGATGGCAGGGCTCGACAATTTGGGGGCAGGGTTGTCGTTTAAGGTTTCGCTGCATCCAATTCGAGAGACGCTTCGGGACTTTATTGATGAGAGCGCTGGGTACGATGTGGGAGATAAGTTCTTAATAAAGGGATTGAAGTTTGTTGATGACTATAACAACAATGTCGCGAAGAAGAGCTTGTATAATGCCTCCCTGAGGGAGATCAGAGCCCTTACGCATCCGCCACTACGATCTCATCCGAACATTATCACGCTTTTGGGGGTTGGGTGGGAGCCAGACCTTAATCACCACGACGTCGCATGGCCACTACTTATGCTGGAATACTCGGAAGAAGGCACACTAAGGGACTATCAGAGGGAAAGGCCGGGGATGGGGTTTTTGGAGAAAATGCAATTCTGTGAAGATGTTGGAAGGGCATTATTGGCTATTCACGGAAGTGGTATAGTCCATGGGGATGTCAAGAGTGAGAATATACTCGTTTTCTGGTCAGCTGAGAAGGGGCGGATGGTTGGAAAGATTGGGGACTTTGGATCTTCAGTCTTGGATTTCAGGGAGGACGAGCATAGGGGTTTACTAGCGCACACGATACCCTGGAACGCCCCTGAATATGACGAGGATATTCCAAGAGAGCACCTGAAATTCACGGACGTCTATAGTTTTGGGATGTTAATATTCCGTGTCATGCTTGACAGCATCAATCCGTTCAAGATTGCTCCATTCATGTCCAAAGAGGTAGATATTGAGCCACGATCACAAGAACTTAAAAAAGACCCCGAATTTCTATCACTAGTGGCCATGATGTTATGCGAACGCTGCGATTCTTCAGAAGCCGCGGCTGTTTGCGAGGTGCTGGAATTCACTCTTCAATACCTACCAACCCGGCGGAATCTTGACAGCGCCGTAGTGAAGCTTCGCGAGCTTACCAGGGGTGCGGATGATATCCCTCCAGCCACCCTTTTAGAAGAATTTGATTACGAAGATGTCGGTCTTATATGTACCCCATAAACTGGTAGTATGCTGACCTCACTAGATCGTTTTTGACGCCGACTGCGTGAAAGAGGATAGTCTTTGCGTGCGAGCTTCTATCATTCATGGCTTAGAAGCAGTTGCGTCTAGTGACTCGGTACATGCGCATCAAGCCAGCTTCCAGCTATTCCAAATACTTGTCAATTGTTATGGCACGGGAATCACTGGTGCCTCAGATATGGCACTGATGTGGCTAAGGAACTACGCGAATGGTGGAGGCTACGATAAGATAGGGCACTTAGTTGGTAGAATCTTTGATGCCTTGGGTGTTGAGCTTGATGAAGAAATTCCGTTCGAAGCTTTACTACGACAAGGGGCACTAAAAGGATCACATACGGCGTTTGAGGACCTAAAGAAGTACTACCCCGACGCTTATGACGAGACCCTTTCTTTATTCCGTGAATGTGGAGGGGCTAGGGGCATGTTACAGCGGGCCGAGCTGTTCCCATGGGTAGATGTAAGCGGTCCGGAAGGAATAGGGAAGGCAATTGAGAACTCCCCTGATGTTGAGCTGTGCGATATTTATGTCTCGGAAGACGAGGACACATTACTGCATTGCGCTGCTCAGTCTGGCTATCTAGAAGCGGTCAGGTGTCTCATAAGCTTGGGCATAGGAGTTAATGTTATCAACAACCTGGGGGAGACACCTCTGCTAGAAGCCAGCAGGGCAGGTCATTATGAAGTTTCTATGTGTCTCATGGAAGCAGGGGCCGAGGCAGACAAAACCAGTGTTTGCGGAGAAGGCCCTATCCATTTCCTACCATTTTTCGATGAACAACACATCGGCTCGATTTCTCAGTTAATGGTTAGGAACGGCGCGGACGTGGACCAATGGGCAACGGAAAATCACCGGGAGGGCGAATCCGGATTTTGGGGCCACTCCCCATTGGATTATGCAGTCGCGAGAAATCATATAGCTAGTATTAGGGCTCTCCTGCATCTCGGTGCTGATCCGTATGCTAAAGGCGAGGGCGTATCGGCAATTCGTTGGGCATGCTTATTTGGCCGTGCCGAAGCGCTAGATATAATGGCAGCGGCATCCCCTCGTGGAATTACCTCAGAGGACATTGTGTCTGAGTCACTGGAAGTGACAGTCCTTGGCTCTGCATACCGTCTAAAAAATATTACAGAGCATGGGGGAAATCATGAGGATGCTAAGATAGCTACACTTAAAGTTCTGGATAAATACAAAGCTATCGATTATGGGGATACAGGCGGCCCCGGACAGCACACAGTGCTCCACTATGCTGCTCTAGCAGGCTACCCAAGCGTGGTGAACTACCTTCTAAGCCACACACCCTCGAAACAATATATCAATGTCCGCCGTTATGACAGAACTCCACTAATAGACGTGATCAACATGGGATACAGGGACGTGTTCCAAGTCCTTCTCCATCACGGGGCAGACATACATCTAACATTTCCGGCCTGGGACAATATAAATTACATCCACATCTGCGCGGTTGCAGGTCATCGGGATTTGTTCTTCCCAGAACAGTTATAAAAGCGTGGGGCGCAGATAGATCGGGTGGATAAGAAGGGTCGAACACCTTTTTCTGTAGCCGTCGCTCAAGGAAATTACCCAGTGGCTGATCTCCTCCTTCAATACGGTGCTGATCGGGACTACCTTTTGGAGGGCTTTACTATCTTGGCTCTGTGCTTGCAGATTCCTCTGCCACTAAAAGGTATAAAATATTTGATGACATGCAAGTCAAACCCGGAAAGGCCGCCTCCCTCGTTCGTCTGCTCCCCGGGCCGCGGCCGGAACGTTTTCCATGAGATTGCTGCAGCGGGCGAAGACGCGGAAAACGCATCTGTTGAAACGAGGAGTATCTTTCAATATTTGCAAGAACTGTGGCCGGGGAAAGATCACATAAATGCCTGCGATAGAATGGGCGGCTCCCCATTGATGGTTGCAGTGTTACACCCCAAGGTAGATCTTATTAATATGATGATCGCAGCAGGTGCAGACGCAAATCTAGGCCCACTGCCGCCCCTATATCTTGCATCTTGGAAGCAAAATTGGGCCAATGAACAACTCGGGAAAGTCCGCGGAAGGTGGATGACTAGACGAATTAAGAAGATCGCTGATACCGTGATCATGATTCTTCAGAGGGAAGGTGCAAAGGTAGATATAGATCCACATACCGGTATTCCTAGAGCACTCCACGTGTCGAGCATGTTGGGGAGACTGACAACTCAGGTATGTCGTCACTCCAAAAGAGTGGCCATTCGACTCACTATTTGATAGGATGTTGAGAAGTATTTCAGCATGATGTCAGCTGGGTTTAGAGATAGTGAAGCTGGCGTGACAGAAAGATATGGCCAAGACGCGGTCAGCCGGAAGGCCTGGGAGCTTTGTATGTCAAGGCCTGAGGCTAGTAGGGTTAGGGAAGCATTTCTATTTTTCTTAAACTTAAGAGAATCGAGTACCCAGTCCAGCGCTACGGTAATCATAGCGATCAAACCTCCTGTCAAAACTTTGCTAAATTAATACAGGCTTCGTCTGACCAAACGGTTGAAACTTCGGGTAGAAGGCAGACCCAAAACACGCCTGCGAGCACAGTGGGGAACGATCCATCAAACTGGGGAGAAAGGAGTGAGAGATGGAACGGGGAGTTGGGAACGGTTTCTGGAACGGTAATGGAGGGTGTCAATGGCGCACAGCTACCGAGGGTCAGATCCGAGGAGCCCTCGCCAGGAGGGCCAGAGATGTCCGTCAATCCTGGAAGGGGTATATCCCAATTATCCTCATCGAGCAATGACCCACCCCAACCGGTTTACAGACCACACCCAAAACCAGAGGTGTCTACTAATAGACGGAGCGGGATATCCCGATTATCTCCTTCAGGTACTTCCTCGCTGGTGCGAACTTATAGACCCCCGCAAAGAATACCAGAATCACTCCCTATATCGCCCCGGTCCCCTTCGGGTACGGCCTCGAGAGGGTCATCTTCCCGGCCACCACATAGACACTCATTTTGCCCCGCGCGCAGATCACCTGCTTCTTCACTACTTGATACCCCTGTACCAAGTTTACATTCCCCAAGCTCTCAGGATATCCTCTTACATCCCAATTGGGACACCCACCAGTTGTCACAATTTACAAATTCCCCCACACAAGGGAACTATCGCCGGCTGCCCCCACGGTCCGTGGCGGCGCCCCAAGGCTCTCGGAATGATGTCCCCTCATCATCCCCTGAGCCCAGAGGCATGTCCACGCCTACTAATACCCGCGAAACACAACCTGCCTTAACAACCCCTCCACCTCCAGCTTCATCCCAATCCCTCCAATCCTCCCCACCCCCTCAACGCATATCCCAGCTCTCGCCATCCCTCCAGCCAGCCGCACACTCTCACCACCAATCCACTTCTTCCTCCTCCCCCCAGCACATCCCCTGGACTATCCCCCACCAAAAACCTCCTCACCAAATCCTTGACACCCTCCGCCCCGCTGTCCTCCCATTGATTACCGCCTTGGTCGATTCCCGCCGTAGCCATATCATTCCACGTCGCAATTTAAAGATTTGTCTAGAGAATCACCTTTGCGTGCCAAACCTCATAGACCTCAAATGGGATCCTGTGGCCCCATTTGGCAGCAGTTCAGTCAAAGATTTGCAATTAGGAGTCAATGAGATGCTCCAAGGGTTTTCTATTATTATTAATTTGAAACTTAGGATTGAGATGGGTGGGGAGCGTGGGACAAGGACCATGCTCAGGGTTCTGATGAATGAAGATGAGGAAAGTTCAGGTAGCGAAGGATGGCTGAGGACCGAGTGGGTGGGATGGGAGGACTTGGAGAGAATTGAGGCGGGTATAATGTTTCCTCAGGAGACATAAGCAGGTTGACGGAGACGGGTTTTTTTGGGTGGAATGGATGGCAATTAATGGATAGTGATGGGTAAATTTAGTTAGGATATGGTTTGGTCAAAGTGTCGGGCTTGGTTTCGGGTATCCACTTTACACCAGGTCTTAACACGAAATGAAAATTTGTTTATTTCCCACTCTATTTTGCCATTTCGTTGTGCATAATAGTTTACCCATATCCACCCAGTCCTTGCCATGCCCAGGCTGGCAGGTGGATTTTGAAGTTGACTATATGCCCAGTAGGCTTTCATCCTTGTTCACTCTGCATGCGTGCCCTCAGGCTAAAAATAATAATGATTAATATTAGCATTGTAGTAAGACCAGTTCTGAAGAACAACTATCATGAAGCACAAGAGTACTAGTACTGTAGCTCGGATAGGAGGGTCCCACCCAATAGCCCTTCTGCATTATAAGTATGATATCCATTTTCACCCCCTCAGAGACCATGAATGCCTATCAGAATCTACGAAAATCATATGTCGCTGTTTCAAACCCGTAGACAAGTGGGTAAATGCATAAAACTTTTCATTATTCCTCTTCAAGTTTTTCATAGTTTATTCATGGCTGGCTAAATTATATACAGGAAAACCCATGGTATTCACTTCAAACCATGATCTATAAAAACCTTTAAACAAACGAAACTTACTCTTTTCTTATAAATGCCTGCTATTCCTATATATCGAATGAATGGATCTTCCCCCCCGAACGGGTGTGACATTGGCTCTTCTTTTAGATCATCGGCTAGAGCGGCCACGGCCCTTGTGGGCCCCTTCGGGGATACAATGGACTAACTAATTGGATCTCCCTCCTCGACTGGGTGTGTCGTTGGCTCTTCTTTTAGATCATCGGCTAGAGCGGCCACGGCCCTGACGGGCCCCTTCTGGGGTATAATGTACTAACTAATTGGATCTTCCCCCCCGAACGGGTGTGACATTGGCTCTTCTTTTAGATCATCGGCTAGAGCGGCCACGACCCTTTCGGGTCCCTTCGGGGATACAATGGGCCTAGCTAAATGGCAAATGGGCACTACAAGTATATGAGTCAGTTGGGCCTCTAGGAAAGCGACAGTGACAGTAAACGGAATCGTCTCCCCTGCCCTGGTAGGCACCATTGCGACGCTAGTTATATCAGGTAACCCTTCTCTGGTTTTGAGAACCAAGGAACCACTGACGGGATCGGTGGGCGAGGCCGGCTTGGAGTATTACTGGCCTGTGGAGAGGTGTTTTTGTTTGACCCACATATGGAACTCCCAAGCTTGACTTAGGGAGAGGGCAGCGATAAAATTGTGGGGTTTTGCCTGGTACGTATCTTCCCGGGCAGGAAGGTGGATGGCACCTAGTGTGGAGCGTTGGCAGTGAACTCGTGGGTAGCGCAGGAGGAAAGCAAGGCGGTGGTAGTGGGTGGTGGTAGTGCGTGGTAGTGGCGGGTAGTGGGGGTGCGTGGTGATGGTAGTGGGTGGCAGCGGTAGTGGGTGGTAGTGGGTGATGGTAGGCGGCAGCGGTGGTGGTAGTAGTGGTAGTCGCAGAGGGCGGTGGTGGTAGTAGTGGTAGTGGCAGAGGGCGGTGGTGGTAGTAGTGGTAGTGGCAGAGGGCGGTGGTGGTAGTAGTGGTAGTGGCAGAGGGCGGTGGTGGGCGGTGGTGGTGGGTGGTAGTAGTTGGCGGCGGTAGTAGTGGGCGGTGGTAGCCGTGGGTGGTGGTAGTAGTAGGTGGTGGTAATGGTAGGTGGTGGTGGTGGTGGTGGTGGGGTGTAGAGATGAAAGAGAAGCTCTGGTGGTTGTAGATTAAATACAGGTAGAGAGCGCACTCAACACACAAAACAAGAAAACCCCACAAAACAACAGTCACGAACCCTTTGCTGGTTATACCCCAAACTGACCATCTTACCCTAATACCTATCAGATAGGGTTGCGCCTTAGTGTAGGAGAATGCCTTGGTACGATAGAGCTATGGATATCCGGGGGTCTAGCTATTCGCTATGAAGATGTGAGTGGCACTTAGCGAACGTCGTGTACATTTGGGAGCCTACACATATAATTGCATTGATAGAAACCTAGGGGGGGGTTAGAAGGGAGGCGCGCTTGGGAGAAAGGATGGGTAACTTGATGGGAATCGACGAAAGTTGAAGGATATGATGCGTCGGGTGTTTTTTTCTTTCCTTTTCCCTAAAAAAGGACATTAGCCAAGCGAAATAAGATCGTTCCTCCAAAATTTCCCCCGAGCCCTCTAATACAGTGGCCAGCCTTTATGACATCGATACCATTGAGTTCCAAAAGGATTGGTCCAGTTTCCGCGCGCCCATTCAAAACCTCCAAAACCTCTACCTCTAATAGTGCGAGATCGATAGCAATGTTATTACAATCTCCTCGTTTGTTGGTCAAAAGAAGCCGGACAATATTTGAGAGGCCAGCCCCACACGCCCAGTACAATGTTTCCCAGTTATAAGTTTCTGGGATATTGAGCTCCAGATGTGGATTGGTTAGTAAAACCTCGACAACCACAGTTTTGCTATTTGAGACTGGGTGAAATAATGCTGTTCGGGAGACATGGTTTGTTAAATTGATGTTAATATTAATCTGTATGGCCCAAGAGAGGCTCCACTACCTCTTTATGTCCTTTCTTAGCGGCTAGGCTGAACGGCCCTTTCCCAGTGTCGTCTAGCACGTTCACGTCAATGTCGTTCCTGGCGACGAATATTTGAACTACATTCACGCAACCCGCTGCAGCCGCTCGCGACAATATCATCCAAGAGTCGGAATATTATATGCAAGGGTCAACACCACAGTCTAGCAATATCCTTAGCCACTCTCCTCTCTCGTCTACTGCTTATCAAACTTCAACGACGGCGATACGATTGCACGAGTGACGAGCGGTGAAACTGAACGAATGCCAAGCAACTCCCAACTAAAACGATCGCACACATAAGTGCGGGGAAAAATCTTTTCACTAACAACCACAGGCTCACGCTCACAACTCCACTGTACTCTATACTAGGTGCTCTAACTAACTAAAGGCGATCACAGGGTATATATCATCCATAGAGAGCTCATATCCATCCATGAGGTACGAACTTTACTCCACATGAGTCGCTCCTTCCCCGGTGAGCACTCCCGGCTAATTATAATGAAAGCACTTTTTCTCCCACCGCTGGGCTTCCAGCCCTTCCCTGCTAACCTGATGGTGCTTCTGCTTTTTTCTCGACCTTTCCAGAAGTTACATGATCCTAAAATTATCACCCATTCCTACATTTACAATGCTTTCCTCAAGTGCGCTCCCGGAAGCTAACTAAACAAAGGAACTATCAAGAGAGTATGGCGAGCGGTACCATTTTCAACATATCTGGGGCACAGAACTTTGGATGAACCATCACGGACTGCACAGTATCCACAATTGATTAACGCTTGAAATCGCAACAACTGTAAGGCATCGAATAGTCATAATAGCATCACCGACGAGAACAAGGCCAATGAGAGGCCGGGAATTATGCAGTTACTCCCACAGTCGCACCCCGGGGGAAGTAGTCAGGATATGGGTGCTGACGGACTTGACGATGTATGGGCTTAGCATTTAAAAACAAGCGAGATTAGGGAGAGAAAGAGTAGTGAGCGTAGAGCAAATCTGGCTGTCTTATTATGCTACGGGAGCCTAGGGGTAGGAAGGACAAATAATAAGGTAGTTAGCGGCTAACTTAGTGAGGAAGTGCTGACGAGGTCCGATTTACGGATATGGTGCGGTAGTGGGGAAGTATGGAGTTCGGACTCGCTGTTTGGAAACCGCAACCACCCCACTTTTGCTTTCTACGAAAGAATGGCAAAACATCTACTGTATATATCGAATTCATAGTAAAATATTTAAGTACTCTGTCTGTGGCTAATACTTTCTTGGCCTGGCGTGACTTTTCCAAAAGTCCTGACATCCCATCGGCCCACCTATAAATCCCATCACATGAAGACCCTTATCTTCGGCGAGAAACGGACATGAGGGGGTGGTAAAGCTGCTACCGAAACTCGAGTATATCAACCCAAACACTGCAGGCACCGAACATGGCTAAGCACTACTTGTGGGCTGCGCGTGCTGGGAAATTTTGAGGGGTAGAGCGAGTATTGGAGGGGGGTTATGTCAGTTTCGACATACGAGACTTCGGGGGTGAAAGGCTTCTTACAATGGCTGCGTCCAGTGGCCATACAAAAGTTGCAGAGTTGCTCTCAGCACCCAAACCATCCTTTCCTATCACAGTATGATACTAGGAATCATTGAAGCCCTAGAGCACTCCTCACACTCTATCCCTTCTGTTTCTCTTTCATAGTCGTAGCCCCTTCCCACAATACCCTGTCCTCCTCGGAACAGAAATTGGTGCCTTGATAATTATTTCCTCCTTATTTGTTCTCCTATTTTCTCGCTGTAGTTGGTCCCTCCCTATCAATCGTTTCATTACCATCGTTTTATAGATGATCACTGTAGTACACATGCAGAGTGGGAATGAGAGTTGATACAGGGAATCCGCCGTGGTCTTGGGACTTGATCTATACTTTTTATTCTTGTACTTGTCAATCTTTTTCCCCTCCACCCTCTCACCTGCAAATACAACACCGCTTATCTCCTTTCAATAGGCAACTCATGAATTCTGCATTACAACTTATCAACTGATGAGCTCTTTTTTTTCCTCCTTCAGTCTATCTTCTCCCCAGGAACAGAGAGACAACCCTAGAGAGCCGGGTAGGTGGGGGGGTGGGATTGTGAAAGAAAAAGAGATAAAGAAGAAAGAGCACGGAAGCAGGATTGATAGACATCTGGAACTGCACTGAAAATACAAAAGAAAGCTTCCTGCTGGGCTATTAACGTTGCTGGAGCTTACGGTTATCGGGCCAAAGATCTCGGGCTAACTGCACAAGGAACAGATCGTTTCCAACTTCATCGAGGTCCCGTGAAGCCTGCCCTATAACTTATGGTGCACTGTATTGTAATTTGAGTTGGATTTAGCCGCTTTGCATCATGCACTGCAGGTGTCGTAAGTGATTATCCATGTTAGCTAGCCTTGATAGTTCATGGCTGTAATACATTCAACCAGATGATAAATCAATTTTTCTATAGTTTTCCAACTAGGATGAAAACCATACCAAGGTCCATAAATTCCACCGAATCCAATTCTAGTGGGGAAGCGATAATTAAGAAGAGAAAGGAAAAGAAAAACAGGCTCGCTATGATACCTGAAAAGTCGCCACTTTCCGGAACAAAAAAAAGTCGTTTTTTTATCTCGCAAGATGTAAAGGATATAGAAAAAGAACCAACTAAACTAGTAGGTAAGCAAGGATAAATTAACATTAATTCCGGATAAGCGGGAACTGCTGTAGGATGAAAAGGTTACCTACTTTAGTGGTACGTAGCCTATTCTCATAAAATATCATACAGTAAAATTGGGCCGGGAAAGGTCACTATGATGAAGAGGTGGAAAAAGAAAGAGAGACGACAAAGTCATTAGGCACCGGGCGGGGGCTATCCTTGTCAGAATGATATAATATAGGGTTAGTGAAATGAGGAGGAAAATGTAATATGATACACTATGATTAGTAGAGAGACAGCCAAGGCACAAGGAGGTACAAGCATAAGGAAATAAAAAGGAAAGCCAGAAGGGGTAAATTGAGGATGAAGTTTAGCAGGGCCACTGTGTAATGCTGAAAATGAGAGGGCCCATCGGGAGAGGATCTTTTGCCGTCAATGTCAAGAACTGGTAATCCTTTGGGAAGGGCGCTGGATGTCTCGGAGGGCTTAGCTGGGGGAGGGCCTATTGAGCTACTGCTGCTCATCGGGTGGGGAAAAGGACGCTGGTTTTCCAACCGCTGGTTTGGAACACTACTACTTTGTCTCTCGGAAACCCGCCCAAGTATCTCTAGATTGACTTCCACCACGCGTTCTACAGCCCACAAGAGAGGTGTTTGACTATTTTTATCTATAGTATCTGGACTGACATCCTCTCTTTCTGAAAAAATCCTCACAACGTCCTCGTGGCCATTTTCAGCTGCCCACATGAGAGGTGTTCGATCGTGTTTATCCACAGTATGGGAAGTGACATCCGACCGTTCCAAAAGCATCCTTACGACGCCCCCATGCCCAAACTGAGCTGCCCACGAGAGAGGTGTTTGGCCGCTGTTATCTGCAGCGCTAGCATCGAAATCCACCGATTGCAAAAGCATCGCTAGGATGTCCTCATCCCCTTCCCGGGCTGCCCACAAGAGAGGAGTTCGGCCGTTTTTATCCGCAGTGTTGGGAGTGACATCTTCCCTTTCTAGAAACATAATCACGACGGCCATATACCCAGTTTCAGCGGCCCACGAGAGAGGTGTTCGACCGTCGTAATCCACACTGTCAGGAACGACATCCTCCCGTTCCAAAAGCATCCTCACAATGGCCTCATCCCCAAACTCAGCTGCCCGCGAGAGAGGTGTTCGACCGTCGTAATCCACACTGTCCGGAGAGACATCTTTCCGTTCCAAAAGCATCTTTACGACGCCCTCATCCCCAAGTTCAGTTGCCCACGAGAGAGGTGTTCGGCCATCTTTATCGGCAGAGTCGGGGGTGACATCCTCGCGTTCCAAAAGCATCTTCACAACGCCTCTATGTCCAAACTCAGATACCAACGAGAGAGGTGTCCGGCCGTCTCTATCCGCGGCGTCGGGAGCGATATCCCCCCGTCCTAGCAACGTCTCCACAATACCCCAGTGCCTATTTATTACTGCCCAGTAGAGAGGTGTTCGACCGTCCTTATCCGCAAAGCCCGGGGTGACATCCTCGCGCTCCAAAAGCATCTTCACGACGCCCCCATGTCCAGACTCAGCTACCGACGAGAGAGGTGTCCGGCCGTCTCGATCCGCGGTGTCGGGAGCGATATCCCCCCGTTTCAAAAACGTCTCCACAATGCCCCAGTGCCCATTTCTAGCTGCCCAGGAAAGCGGTGTTCGACCGTCTTTATCCGCCTGGTTGGGAGAGGCATCCTCCTGATCCAAAAGTATCTTCACCATGGCCCCGTGCCCTTTTCTAGCAGCCCACAAGATTGCCGTATTACCCTCCACATCCGTTGAACCAAGATCCCATTTCTTCATTCCTAATAAAGAAACTGCTATCTCCACATTCCCAAGGTATGCAGCACCGTGGAGTCCTGTAAACCCGGCAGGGTTACTCTTACCACGCTCCCTGTCCCAATTATGACGGCTAAGGGATAAGAGCATCTCACAGGACACATGCTTATCGAATCCACCGAGAAGTCTCAGTGCGAGTGTATTCACACTTTCCGTGACTCCCCTTCTGGCATGTATTCCCCAGTAATGAGAGGCATATTCAAGCAGCGGTAGTGTTGAGTGAGAGGAAGGAAGGCTAGGCGAAAGGTCACTGATGGACTGGAAATTGAGGTACGTTAAACAAGCCTCAGCGATCATGGAGTGAGGGCTGTCAAACAGGTCGGCGTTATTGGATAGATACTTTTGAAGGGTGTAGTGGACAAGCCGGACGGTGTGTGAAGATGCTTCAACTGTTACAAGCCCCAAAGAGCATCCAAGTAGTGTTTCTATTGCAGGAGTGTTCTGGGGATTCAGGTCTGTAGACCCGATTTCTACCCCCAGGGCATGGCATAACTCGTTGGCATTCAAGGCTCGTTCCGAATGTGATAACCACATTAATACTTGCATACCGAGCTTCGACTTGCTTCCCTTCTGCGCCTTTATTCGTGACAGGGTTGCCGAGAAAGCATCTTGAAGACCATTCCCTTGGATCATCTCGTCAAGTTTTTTCCTTCTCTGGCTTATGGTAACCTCTTCTAGGACTGCGTCGATATTCAGGGAAACAAGAAGAAAACTGTACCCTATTGTTAGCGAGCGGACCGGCCGAGCGTGGATTTATTGAAATAGCTATCTCTACACACATTGCTGAAATCTTGCTCGGAATCTCTCTCATCATCTGGGCCCTCAAACTGTCGTCCATTGCGCTGGGTGTTGCATCTCGGGATAATTTCATCTCCAAATACCTCTCAATATCCCCAATCGTAGGAGTGACGTGGATCATGATAGCCTCCATGAAAGATCTCTTGACCTCGTCGCGAATGTGAGGTCTGCCAGTAAGGAGCAGCCGCGAGGTGGGCGAAGCCCGCACAATTTCTTGTAATGACTCAAGGAGATCTTGTCGGTCCTTGGGAAGACATTCATCTAAAGCATCAATGCAGATGAACACTTCCGGCAAAGATGCGATCGTCATTTTCAATATCTTCACTAGGTCGGGGAGTCCCATAGCCCGTCCGCCAAACCCCATTTTCCCCTCACGGAAGGCCTGCCGGACGGGCTCGGGCGTTTCACCCCTCTCTAAAAGCTGCTTGAGGATTGCGCCCAACATGTTTGTCGTGGAATGTTCCCTCAGGGCAAGGTAATCGCAGTATAGGCCTACCACCGCGGTATTTTTATCAGAGACTTGATCACACAACTGGTCAATAACAAGAGAGCTGATATTGCTAGCCGTTAGCGATATCCACTCGCTCGAGAGAGCTCTCCCACTTACCTAAAATGTGTCTTCCCCACACCCGGATGGCCGTAATAAAATAAAACGGCATGCTTCGGAGTCCCTTTCTTGCTGCTCCACTCCCGAAAGTCATTCGTTTCCAGAAGCCAATCCCCCACACCCTTCACCCGGTTGGCCCGAACACTTTTATGTCTATCCCAGGGCTCTAGCGGTGAGAGACACTGCTTAATCTGGTTGTCTTCGTCTGTTTTGTTCACAGTGATCTCGTTGAGGGTAATATTATTGTTGTAGCTATTCGTTATGTTCCCACAATCGACACTACTGGAACCAAGTGATTGCATATTGGTTATTTTTTCCGTAGTGCGTTTTAGGGGTGCCTTGTCTTTTTTTGCTGTGGATGTGGTTCCACGATAATTCGTTAGGCCAAATGGTTCAAGAGCTTCTCGGACCCAGAAAGGAGGGGCCCTTAAATTTTTGGCTTGCTTTTCAGTCGTACCCTCCAATCCTTTCAACTCCAAGACGACACCGCAACGTGGTAAGAGCCCAGGGAGTTGGCAAAGCGATCGGAGGCATAACAAATTGTTGGACAATGCGCGTACTATGTGTGATACCGCATCGTGCCTCTACTCGTAATTTTCTGACTTTTGTAAACACGACTACTATTTCATACGGGGAAAAAATTGCCCGGAGCCGCAGTATTTTGGTGGCATGCAATAGCAGTCGTGTTTACAAACGTCAGAAAATTACGAGTATTAGTACTGCATATGCATTGTGAGCTGGAAGATGCAACTCAACTCTCACCCCATACCTGTACAGGAACCAGTATTTCCAGAGCCCCTTCAACCTTCTTCAGGCTAAGTTACAGGCAATCTAACACCTGTCCTGTCAGATGGCGACGCCAAGGTATTTTAAAATTAGATTGCATGAAACAACCATCACATATGCATGTGTTTTTCGAACCTAAAATTACGAATTTACGATAGCCCACTTCCTATCATACCAATATCAAACAACCCTAAGCCGTGTATCGCACGAATGAAAAATTTGATTCCTTCCTTTTGCCAGATAGAGGATTTGGGGGTGGGTGCTGTGGTTGGCCGCCCCCTTGCCACATGTTCGGCAGACGAAGTGTAGAGGGTAAGCGAGCGACAACTCATTGAGCCGCTGCACTCTAGAGCTGCGGCAGTACTGAAAAACAGAAATCCCCGGGTATCGGTGTACACCCGGAGGACAAAAGTGCATGAGTTTTCGTACAAGGCAACCATCGCCATCGATAAGCCTGGATAGGTGCCGTCCTTTACTTTGTTAAGTTTAAATTTAATTATTGGATAAAAAAAAATCACCCCAACACCGGCCAAGTCAAAATCCAACGTAATGCCAGCAACACAGCATACCGGCACATGCCAAAGAAAGAATGTTGATAAGGGTGTGCCTGCAGAGGCCTTGGATTACCTTGTATAAGCGTACTCTTCTAGCCGAGAAATGGTGGAGATAGGTTCGAGTCTGGCACCGCAAAGCCAGTATAGTCCAGAGAGCAAGTTAAGTTACCCGGCAGACCCATTAACTGATATGTATGTGGTGGACCTTGGGCTCCATAATGCTACCCCGACTCCCATTTTTACCTGAAGAAATTGCTAGTTCTAAGAGAGACTTGACTTAAGCATGTAGGGACACTATGTAGGGGGTTCATAGAGGCATGGTGGTGGTGATCTGTGCTTTGTGTGCTTTATTTCGGATGTGAAGATATTTTTTTCCGATGGTTGCGCTGCGGAAAAACTCATGCACTTTTGTCCTCCGGTGTATCTATTCTGCAGGGAGGGAAGTAACTACAAATCACGATCTATTACTGACGAGACAATATACAGAAAAGAGATCACAGAATTCACAATCAATTGAAGTTGCCTAGCTAGTTCACGAACTTTCACCAAAGAAAAATCCCAAGACCGAAAAAAATGAAAGCGGAGAGAAAAGTCCAACCTATCCTGGTTGTCCGACTATCTATTCAAAGGAGATCCACCTCTTGTGGTTCACGATCCCAATTTCCTGTTGCCTGCTGTGGTGGTGTTCTGCGGTGGTCTTGGTTCCAAGAAAAGAAAAAAAGCGAGAGATGGCTACCCTACCCAGAATCACCCCCCCCATCTTGCCACGCTAGACCTCACCACACCAGTAACGAACATGACCCATTCCACTCCCAGAAATACAAGCACGGTTATTTTACCTTCCAAGTACAGGGCCATAATGAACTCCGCTGAACCAGCTCTAGCTAGCTAAAAATATAAGAACTTAAGCGAAGACAGAATTTATCCGCAACAGTACCGCGCTGTTATTTCAGTTAAGCTGTTGCGGCGACAGCTCGGCTTTGAGCACACCCAAGAGTCGTCCAGGCTCCACCCCACCTCTACCCTTCCTGTTATTCTGGGTGAGATCTCGCACCTAATAAACTGATCTAGGCTCTAGGTGGGCGAGATCTCTATCCATCGAGATCTCGCCCAACATATTCAAGATGAGCTGAGTTTTTATTTTCCCGGCATTCTCCTTGGTTTAAGAAAGCTTAATTTTCCTGGCCTTTGCATTATACTGTATTGTGCGTGTAGCTCGGATAGGAAGGTCCTGTCCAATTGCCCTTCTGCATTATAAGTATTATAATCCATTTTGACCCCTCCAGAGAACAACAATGCCCGTGAGAATCTACCAAAATCATATGTCGCGGTTTCAAACCGGTAGACCGGTGGGTAAATGTATAAAACTTTACATTATCCCTCTTCAAGTTTTTCATAGTGTATTCGTAGCTAGCTATATACAGGAAAACCCATGGTATTCACTTCAAACCATGAGCTAAAAACCTTTAAACAAATGAAACTTACCCCTCTCCCTTATAAATGGCTGCTATTCCTATATATCGAATGAATGGATCTCCCCCCCCGAACGGGTGTGTCATTGGCTCTTCTTTTAGATCATCGGCTAGAGCGGCCACGGCCCTTGTGGGCCCCTTCGGGGATACAATGGACTAACTAATTGGATCTCCCTCCTCGACTGGGTGTGTCGTTGGCTCTTCTTTTAGATCATCGGCTAGAGCGGCCACGGCCCTGACGGGCCCCTTCTGGGGTATAATGTACTAACTAATTGGATCTTCCCCCCCGAACGGGTGTGACATTGGCTCTTCTTTTAGATCATCGGCTAGAGCGGCCACGACCCTTTCGGGTCCCTTCGGGGATACAATGGGCCTAGCTAAATGGCAAATGGGCACTACAAGTATATGAGTCAGTTGGGCCTCTAGGAAAGCGACAGTGACAGTAAACGGAATCGTTTCCCATGCCCTGGTAGGCACCATTGCGACGCTAGTTATATCAGGTAACCCTTCTCTGGTTTTGAGAACCAAGGAACCCCTGACGGGATCGGTGGGCGAGGCCGGCTTGGAGTATTACTGGCCTGTGGAGAGGTGTTTTTGTTTGACCCGCATATGGAACTCCCAAGCTTGACTTAGGGAGAGGGCAGCGATAAAATTGTGGGGTTTTGCTTGGTACGTATCTTCCCGGGCAGGAAGGTGGATGGCACCTAGTGTGGAGCGTTGGCAGTGAACTCGTGGGTAGCGCAGGAGGAAAGCAAGGCGGTGGTAGTGCGTGGTGGCAGTGCGTGGTAGTGGCGGGTGGTGGGGGTGCGTGGTGATGGTAGTGGGTGGCAGTGGTAGTGGGTGGTAGTGGGTGATAGTAGGCGGCAGCGGTGATGGTAGTAGTGGTAGTGGCAGAGGGCGGTGGTGGTAGTAGTGGTAGTGGCAGAGGGCGGTGGTGGGCGGTGGTGGTGGGTGGTAGTAGTTGGCGGCGGTAGTAGTGGGCGGTGGTAGCCGTGGGTGGTGGTGGTGGTGGGTGGTGGTGGTGGTGTAGAGATGAAAGAGAAGCTCTGGTGGTTGTAGATTAAATACAGGTAGAGAGCGCACTCAACACACAAAACAAGAAAACCCCATCAAAAAACGGTCGCGAACCCTCTGTTGGTCGTACCCTAAACTGACCATTCTACCCTAATACTTACCAGGGAGGGTTACGAGTTAGTGTGGGAGAATAAGTTGGTAAAGCTATCGATATCCGTGGGCTAGCTATCCGCTCTAAAGTTGTGAGTGATACCTAGCGGACGTCGTGTACATTTGGGAACCTGGACATATATAATTTCATCGGTAGAAACCTAGGGACGGGGTTAGAAAGGAGGGGAGTTTGGAAGAAAGGATGGGTAACTTGATGGGAATTAATGAAAGTTGAAGGATATCCTACATCAAGTGTTTTTTTCTTTCTTTTTGCTTGAAAAAGGATATAAGCCAAGCGAAATAAGATCCTTCTAAACTTCTCCCGAGCCCAATAGCTCGTAATTGTGCCTCCCCGTTGCTTGTTGTGATGTTAACAAGGACATCTCTCCTACCCAAGAGAAACTGTATTATTGGTACCATACGCATCGCCCACATGTTGCCAGCCCAAGGGGCGTATCTCCTTCGGGGCCACGATTGGCGTCAATCCTCTCGTCATTCAAAAGCAGCTTCATCACCTCTTCTGCCTTAGAATTCACACAAGGATATAGTGGCCAGCGTTTATTGACATCAATATTAATACCATTGAGTTCCAAAAGGATTGGCACAGTTTCCGCGCGTCCATTCAAAGCCGCTACCTCTAATGGTGCGAGATCGATGGCAATGCTGTTACAATCTCCCCGCCTGTCGGCCAAAAGAAGCCGGACCATATTTGAGAAGATTGCCCTACAGTACAATGTTGTCCAGTCATAAATGTCCCGGATATTGTGCTCCAAATGTGGATTGGTCCGTAAAACCTCAACAACCTCAGTTTTGCTATTTGAGACTGAGTGAAATAATGCTGTTCGGGAGACATGGCCTGTCAAATTGATGTTAATATTAATCTGTATGGCCCAAGAGAAGCTCAACTACCTCTTTATGTCCGTTCTTAGCGGCTAGGCTGGACGGCCCTTTTCCAGTGTTGTCTATCACTTTCACCTTAATGTCGTTCCTGGCGACAAGTATTTGAACTACATTCACGCAACCCGCTGCAGCAGCTCGGGACACTATCATCCAAGAGTCGGAATATTTTATGCAAGGGTCAACACCACAGTCCAACAATATCCTTAGCTACTCTCCTCTCTCTCTTCTACTGCTTACTAAACTTCAACGGCGGCGATACGATTGTACGAGTGACGCGCGGTCAAACGAAATGAATGCCAAAGCAACTCACAACGAAAACGATCGCAGACTCAAGTGCGGGGAAAAATCTTTTCTCTAACAACCACTCTCTCACGCTCTCCACAATGCTGGGCGCTGGGTGCCTCGAAACTAACGGCGATCACAGGAGTATATATCATTCACAAAGACCTCATATCCATGAGCCACCGTGCTACCCCATGTGACTGTTCCCTTCCTTCACCATGACTCCTGGGCTAACAAAAGGAAAACAAACATCTTCACCCCCTCCCTCCGGCTTTCCAGCTCGTTCCGGCTGACCTTACAGTACTTCCGCTTTAAATTTCCCGCATTTCCTGAAAGCCGTACAATCCCAAAACTGTCGCGCATTCCTGCATCCGCGACGCTTTCCACAAACACGCCCGAAGCCAGATAGCATACCCGAAGCCAAAGCGAGTCTCCCAAGACAAACCCTGGTTCAAACCGGAGCTATAACGTAGAAACTTGAATAATTGAACCGTGTGCAATGTCGTTGGACCTTTCCTCTTTTTTCTCTCTCTCAGCAGGGGAAGGGGGCTGTGTTTTTGCTGTATTTTTTGCCCTCATTCCAGAGAAGGGAATTTCGGACTTCATAGTACACGGTTCAATTATTCAAGTTTTTATAGTATGCCTGAATACTCAGCACATTCTCGAAGACAAACCAATGCCCGGATCCTCAGCGCATATCCGAAGCCACAAACAAGCGCGCTCCGGGAAGCTAAACGAACAACAAAGGAATTATCAAGAGAGTATGGCGAGCAGCACCATTTCCAGCAGCAAATCTAGCTGTCTTGCTTTGCTCTGGAGCCCGGGAGCAGGAAGGAAGGACATATACGGTAGTTAGCGGTTAGAGGAGAAGTGCCGATGAGGTCTGCGACTTACGGATATGGTGCGGTTGTGGGGAAGCATGGAGTCCGCACTTGTTCTCTGGCAATGGCAACCACCACCCGACCTTTGCTTTCTAAGAAAGAATGGCCAAACATCTACTGTATATACCAAATTCATAGTAATATACTTAAGTATTCTACTTGTGGCTAATACTTTCTTGGCCTGGGGTGACTTTTCCACGGCATCCCATTAGTCCACTTATAAATCCCATCACCTGGCAACTCTTGTCTTCAGCGAAAAACGGGAACGAGGGGGCGGTAAAGCCGCCACCCGAACCACCAATCCCAACACTGCAGACGCCGAATATGGCCAACCACTCGTGGGCTGCGAGTGCCGCGAAAGTTGGAGCAGTAGAGCTAGTATTAGAGGGAGATGATGTCAATATTAAAAACGGTTATGGCCAATAATGGCGGAATAGCGATACGGCAGCGAGTGATCGGTCGTGAAACAAAACGCCAAGTCAAAAGGTAATACGATCGCACACAGAAGCGGGGAAGAAAAAACTTTTCACTAACACACACTCTCTCCAACTCACGATGCTCAACTAACTAAACTAACGGCGAAAACAGGAGTATATAGGAAAACAATAAAGCCTTCCTTTCATCCTTCGAGTTCCACCCTTTCATCAATCGCCACAACAATCTACGTCGTTCCACGCATACCACCAGTTCCATGCGAGTGCCCCTATCTTCCCGCTCTTCTGTGCCCCCTTCCGCGCTTCTACGCAGGTCTCCCTATCCCTCAGGTAAAGAACAATCATACTAACAAAGGAAAGAACAAAGAAAACTCTTCAGGCTCCGTAGCCGACTCGCATACGTCGTCCTCCTCACCGATCGCTGCCGTATACCAGGAGGTTTGTCGAACGATATCAATATATGCTGAGCAGCCTCAAAGAAACTTGCTCCCGGAGAGCCTATCCTCTTTGTCTGAAGGATAACGGGGTAGGATAGGTGCCGGGCCGATGGGGTAAGCGCATGACTGGTGGGTTAAGTGCTTGCCCAGTGGTTAGTATGGTGAGCAGCACCGAAACATTTCCAACAGTCAATCCCGACATACGAGACCTCGGGGGTGAATCATCTCTGAGAATCGCTGCGGCCCGTGGCCATACAAGAGTTGAGGAGTGCTCTCCTCAGCCGAGGAACCTTCGCTGCTACAGTGGGTATCTACGAGGCCCCACCCCCCTCACCTGGTTCGTCTGACTTACTTCAAAGCCCCTTGCGTTCTATCTCTTCTGTTTCCCTTTCACCGTCGTAGCCCCCCCAATACCAGGCCCCTCCTCGCAACAGCAATTGGTCCCTTCGTAATTATTTCCTCCTTAATTGTTCTCCTAATTTCTCGCTGTTGTTAGTCCCTCCATATCAACCCTTTCATTACTATTATTTTATAGACGATCTCTGTATTACACATGCGGAGTGGAAATGAGAGTCGATACAGGGAATCCACCTTAGTCTTGGGACGTGATCGATTCTTTTTATTATTGTTCTTGTCAATTTCTTTTCCCCCCAGCGTCACATGCAAATACAGCACCGCTTATCTCCTTTCAATAGGCGACTCATGAATTATGCATTATAACTTTTCAACCGATGAGCTCTTTTTTTCTTTCTCTTTTCGTTTAAATTAACCTCTCCCCAAGGAACAGCTGGATACCCCTAGCGAGTCGAGGGGTGGGATGGTAAAACATGGCGATATAAAGGAGAGTGGAAGCAGAATTAATAGATATCGGGGACTTGACTGAAAATACAAAAGAAAGCTTACCCCCGCGTCTTAATATTACCGGAGCTGCAGTTATCGGGCTAAAGATCTCGGACTAGCTTCCAAGGAGCAGATGGTTTCCAACTTCACCGACGCTGGTGAAGCCTACCCTATATAGCGCACCACACCGTGCTGTACATTGAGTTGGATTAGGCCGGTTTGTATCATGCACTGCCTGTGTCAGCTAGCCTTTTATAATACTCACCCTTGGAATACCGGTACACTCAACCTGGTGAAAAATCAATTACTCTACACCATTCCAAGTATAGTGCAAATCATATCAAACTCTACAAAGTCCACCGAAGCACATTCTAATCGGAATGGGGCGATTAAGAAGGGAAAATAAAAGTAAAACAGGCCCGCTACTAGAAAAATCACCACGCTCAGGAAGAAGAATTAACGCTTTTTGTTCTCGCAAAATATAGGGAACATAGAAAAAGAGCCAGGTAAACTAGCAAGCAAGCAAAGATGAAACTAACACTAAATTAACGCTCGACAAGCGGGAGCTACTGTAGGACGAGAGGGTTACTTAGTTTAGTCGTGGGCTTGTTCTCATGAAATATCATAGCAAAATTAGGACGGGAATGGGGTGTGCGTTCTGAACAAGTGGTGGAAAAAAAAAGCGAGGCGACAGAGCCATTAAGCACCAGGCGGGGACAGATATTGGAAAAATGGTATAATATAGAGTTGGTAAAATATGGAGGAGGATGTAATAATTATGAGGTATCATATTAATAAACTTAAACGGCTGGGATACGATTGCACGACGAGTGACGAGCGGTGAACGAAAAGAAAACGCCAAGCAACTCACGACGAAAACGATCGCACACTAAAGTGCGGGGAAAATATTTTCACTAACCACAGGCTCTTGCTCAACAACTCCACGGTGCTCGGTGCTCTACTCTCTAACTGACTAACTGGCGAAGACAGGAGTATATATCAACAACACCATATTCTCCTCATGAGCTAGCCTGCTCCTCCTTGTGAGTCTCTTTCCATCATCAACTGTCTCGAGCTAACAACGGAAATAGACCCTCTGCTGCTACCTCTGGGCTTCCAGCCCTTTCAATCTGACCTCAGAGTACTTCCGCAATTCTCTTAGCATTCCCAAAAGCTGCATGATCCCAAAACTATCGCGCATTCCAGCTTTCGCAATGCTTTCCCGAAAGTCTAAAAACACGCCCGAAGCCGAAATATATACCCGAAGCCAGAGCGAGTCTCCAGAGACAAACCCATGCCCGGACCCTAAGCGCATATCTAGAAGGGATGAATTGAGAATGAACCATGGCGGCGCGACTGTATAATACTGCAAGTGAGAGGGGCAATCAGGCGAGGGGCTTTCGTCGTGGGTGTCAGGAACTGGGGGTCCATTGGAAAGGGCACTTGGTGTCCCGGAAGGCTCAGCTGAGCGAGGGTCTATTGAGCTACTGCTGCTCACCGGCTAGGGAAAAGGGCGCTAGTTTTCTAATCGCCGTTTTGGAGCACCAACACTGTGTGTCTCGGAGACCTGCCCAAGTGTCATTTGGCCGGTAAGGTCTACTACCATCATGTCTTGACTAACGCTAGCCCTTTCTACAGGGGCTTCCACCACGCGGTCTAAAGCCCATGAGAGAGGTGTTTGACTGATTTTTCCGTGGTATCTGGATGGACATCCTCTCTTTCTGAAAGCATCCTCACAACGTCCTTATGGCCATTTTGAGCTGCCTACATGAGAGGTGTTCGGCCGTGATCATCCACGGTGTGGTGAGTGACATCGGACCGCTCCAGAAGCATCTTCACGATGACCTCATCCCCGCTTTCAGTGGCCTACGAAAGAGGTGTTCGACCATTGTAATCGGCACTGTCCGGAGCGACATCCTTCCGTTTCAAAAGCATCTTTGCAACCCCCTTATACCCAAATTCAGTTACCCACGAGACAGGTGTTCGGCCATCTTTATCGGCAGAGTCGGGGCGACATCCTCGGCTACCAACGAGAGAGGTGTCCGGCCGTCTCTATCCGCGGCGTCGGGAGCGATATCCCCCCGTTCCAGTAACGTCTCCACAATACCCCGATGCCTATATATTACTGCTCAGTAGAGAGATGTTCGACCGTCTTTATCCGCACAGTTAGGAGAGGTATCCTCCTAGTCCAAAAGTATCTTCACCAAGACCCCGTACCCTTTTCTAGCAGCCCATGAGATTGCCGTATTACCCTCCACATCAGTTGAACCAAGATCACATTGCTTCATTCCTAATGAAGAAACTGCTATCTTCCTTCTCTGGCTGATGGTAACCTCCTCGAGGATTGCGTCGATATTCAGGGAAACAAGAAGAAAACTAACTTACACCCTATTGTTAGCAGACCGCAGACGAGCGTGGATTTATTAAAATAGCTATCTCTACACACATTGCTGAAATCTTGCTCGGAATCTCTCATAATCTGGGCCCTCAAACTGTCGTCCATTGCGCTGGGTGTTGCATCTCGGGATAATTTCATCTCCAAATACCTCTCAATATCCCCAATTGTTGGAGTGACGTGGATCGTGATAGCCTCCAAGAAAGATCTCTTGACCTCGTCACGAATGTGAGGTCTCCCAGTAAGGAGCAGTCGCGAGGTCGGCGAAGCCAGCACAATTTCTTGTAATGACTCAAGGAGATCTTGTCGGTCCTTGGGAAGACATTCATTTAAAGCATCAATGCAGATGAACACTTCCGGGAAAGATGCGATCGTCATTTTCAATATCTTCACCAGGTCGGGGAGTCGCATAGCCCGTCCGCCAAACCCCTGTTTCCCCCCGCGAAAGGCCCGCCGGACGGGCCTGCCATTTCACCCCTCTCTAAAAGCTGCTTGAGGATTGCGCCCAACATGTTCGTCGTGGACTGTTCCCTCTGAGCAAGGTAATCACTGGGCAGGCCTACCACCGCGACATTTTATCAGATACTTGATCACACAACTGGTCAATAACAAGAGAGCTGATATTGCTAGTCGTTAGAGATATCCACTCGTTCGAGAGAGCTCTCCCACTAACCTAAAGTGTGTCTTCCCCGCACCCGGATAGCCGTAAGAGAATAAAAGGGCCTGCTTCGGAGTCCCTTTCTTGCCATTCCACTGCCGAAACTCGTTCGTTTCCAGAAGCCAATATCCCACACCCTCAACCCGGTTGGTTCGAACACTTTGATGTTTATACCAGGGCTCTAGCGGCGAGATCCACTGCTTAATCTGATTGTCTTCGTCGTCTGTTTTGTTCACAGTGATAGTCTCGTTCAGGGTAATAGTATTGTTGTAGCTATTCGTTTCGTTCCCACAATCGACATTACCAGAACTCAATATGATTGAATATTGCTTATTCTTTCCGTAGTGCGCTTTGGGGGTGCTTTGTTTTGTTGTGGATGCGTTTTCGCAATAGTTCGTGGGGCCAAATGGTTAATGAGCTTCTTGGACCCAAGAAAGGAAGGGTCCTTAAATTTTGGCTTGTTTTTTACTCGCACCCTCTAATCCTGTCACCCAAGACGACACAAAGCAACGTGGGAGACGCCCAGGGAGCTAGCAAGGCGATAGGAAGCATTACAAATTGTCGGACAATGCTCGTACTATGTGTGATACGGCATCATGATTCTATCTGTACTGCATATTCATTCTGAGCTGGAAGAAGCAGCTCAACTCTCATCCCATACCCGTACAGGAACCATTATTTCCAGAGCCCCCTCAACCTTCTTCAGGCTAAGTTATAGGCAATCTAGCACCTGTCAGATAGCGACGCCAAGGTATTTTAAAAGTGAATTGCGTGAAACAACCATCACATATGCCTGTGTTTTTCGAAGCTGAAATTATGAATTTACGATAGGCTCCAGGGTGGGCGAGATCTCTATCCATCGAGTTAAACATATTCAAGACGAGTTGAGTTTTTATTTTCCCAGGATTCTTCTTAGTGATTTAGGAAAGCTTCGTTTTCCTGGCCTTTGCATTATACTGAATTGTGCGTGTAGCTCGGATAGGAAGGTCCTGTCCAATTGCCCTTCTACATTATACTATAAGTATTATCTCCATTTTCACCCCCTCAGAGAACATCAATGCCTATGAGAACCTACCAAAGTCATATGTCGCAGTTTCAAACTCATAGACAGGTGGGTAAATGTATAAAACTTTATATTATTCTTCTTCAAGTTTTTCATAGTTTTTCATAGATAGTTTTATATGGAAAATCCATGATATTCACTTCAAAATGTGGGCTATAAAAACCTTTAAACAAACAAAACATACCCCTTCCTTATAAATGCCTACTATTCCTATATATCGAATGAATAGATCTTCCCCCCCGAACGGGTGTGTTATTGGCTCTTCTTTTAGATCATCGGCTAGAGCGGCCAAGGCCTTTCGGGCCCCTTCCGGGGTACAATAGACTAACTAATTGGATCTCCCCGCCCGAGTGGGTGTTTTATTAGCCCTTCTTTCAGATCATCGGCAAGAGCGGCCACTGCCCTTTCGGGCCCCTTCTTGGGTACAATGGACTAACTAATTGGATCCCCCCTCGACTGGGTGTGTCGTTGGCTCTTCTTTTAGATCGTCTGCTAGAGGGGCCACGGCCCTTTCGGGCCCCCTCTGGGGTATAATAGACTAACTAATTGGATCTCCCCCCCCGAGTGTGTGTGTCATTGGCTCTTCTTTTAGATCATCGGGTAGAGCGGCCACGCCCCTTTCGAGCTCCTTCTGGGATATAATGGGCCTAGCTAAATGGCAAATGGGCACTACAAGTATATGAGTTAGTTTGGCCTCTATGAAAGCGACTGTGACAGTAAACGGGATCGTTCCCTGCCCTGGTAGGCATGATTACGACGCTGGTTATATCGGTTATATCGGGCAACCCTTCTCTCGATTTGAGAACCAAGGAACCCCTCAGGATATTCATGGCCGTGCCGGCTGGGAGTATTACTGGCCTGTGGAGAGGTGTTTTTGCTTGACCCGCCTATGGAACTCCCAAGCTTGGCTTATGGAGAGGGCAGCGATACAATCGCGGGGTTTCGCCTGGTACCTATGTTCCCGTACAGGAAGGTGGATGGTGCCTAGTGTGGAGCGTTGGCAGTGAGCTCGTGGGTATCACAGGAGGAAAGCACTGTGGTTGTGGTCGTGGTAGCGGGTGATGGTAGTAGTGGACGGTGGGTGGCCGTAGGTGGTGGTGGGTAGTGGACGGTGGGTGGTAGTGGGTGGTAGTGGGTGGCAGTAGGTGGTGGTGGTGGTGGTGGTGGTGGTGGTGTAGGGATCAAAGAGAAGCTCTGGTGGTTGTAGATTAAATACAGGTAGAGAGCGCACTGAACACACAAAACAAGAAAACCCCACAACACAACAGTCACGAACCCTCTGCTGGTCGTACCCCAAACTGACCACCCTACCCTAATACCCATCAGATAGGGTTATGCCTTAGTGTGGGAGAATGTGTTGGTAAAGCTATGGATATCCGAGTGCTAGCTATCCGTTATGAAGTCGCGAGTGACACCTAGCGAACGTCTTGTAGATTTGGGAACCTGCACATATAGAATTTCATCCATAGAAACTCAGTTTGAGAAGCCAGCCCCACACGCCCAGTACAATGTTGTACAGTTATAAATGTCCGGGATATTGAGCTCCAGATGTGGATTGGCTGGTAAAACCCCGACAACCTCAGTTGTGCTATTTGAGACTGCTTGAAATAATACTGTTCGGGAGACATTCTCTGTCAAATTGATGTTAATATTGATCTGCATAGCCCAGGAGAAGCTCCACTACTTCTTTATGTCGGTTCCTAGCGGCTGAGCTGAACGGCCCTTTTCTTGTCTTGTCTATCACGTTCACGTCAATGTTGTTCCTGGCGACGAATATTTGAACTACATTCACACTACTCGCTGCAGCCGCGCGCGACAATATCGTCCAAGAGTCAGGGTGTTTTGTTCCAGGGTCGGCGTTGCTGTCCAGCCATATCCTTAGCCACTCTCCTCTCTCGCCTACTGCTACGCGATGGATGATATCGATCCAGAGCGCTTCCCCCATCTGTTCTTTAACCCCACGTGGTAGGAGTCTTGAAACCCCACACGGCTGTGGAAGGGGACTGCATGAAGCAATACATTCCGGACCACATGCGCAGGTAGGACCAGGTCGTGATCCCACAGACCTTAATTTAGGAGGGCTATAAACAGGACGTTTGTTTTACGGGGTACCACAAGAACTGGAATAATTGAGAATCTCGCTAGGACGTTCGAGTTGCCTCTCCTAGTAATGTCTATTGTCTCACCCGAAGACCTTTCACTATATTCCTCCCCTTAATCTAAAGGGGGAAATTCTAGACGTCCGAGTGGTGTTCTCACTTATCCCAGTTCTTACAGTACAGTACTGTAAAACTAGCAAATGCCCACTTGAGACCTCGAGCCTCCCTACATGCTCCCATGTGTTATCTCATGCCTGTAAAAGCTCCTTAAATTTGGTCTTAGGGATCGGACACAAAGAACTTCGGATCCGCCATGATATGATAAGAGGGATATTTATGAAAGTTATAATAGATCGTTTTATGTTCATCTTGGAAAAGAATTGAGGGATAAAGAAAAACCAGAAACCACCCTATCTCACTCAACCCAAATATTTGAAACCTGTTGTAACTTTCTTTATTTCTATGGCAAAGTCTTCAATGCTAGAACCGGAGTGCGAATATATCTACAATGCCACACAATCTAGAACTAGTTTAGAGTAGTTCTTGGTTTATATTTGCTCTCCTTTGTTAAACTGGTATAAGACATAGTAGAAAGAAAAAGGAAAAGGTATTAAGTAGAAGATCAATTGTGGAGTTTTCTTTTACAGCCTCAAACGTTATGGAAGAACAATGATATAAAGGGCGATCTGTAACAGGAAGAGGAACTCTACTAGAAAGTTAGTAGATGCAGGCACGATTTCTCACTTGCCAGGCTGAATCTGTTCCTTCATTGGGGGACCATGGGGATCCTGGTGAGCTGAGGAATCATATCCACCATAACTAGGTTTAGAGATAGAAATTGGCAGAAATTTGGTAGCATAGTAATGTTGGCATAAAAGAGGAGCTTAATGAAAATTAGACAAGGCAGATATGATGTATTTAGCTGATAATTGGGCAATGGGGCAAGGAGGTGAGGGGGTGGATAGTACAGGGATAAAATCTTTCATAGACTGGTGATGGACTTTCCCTCTGTGGGAAAATTAGGGGAGGTAAACATATACCAAGAACTATACTAAACTGGTTCTGGTTATTGTGGCATTGTAGATATATTCGTCCTCCGGTTGTGGCATTGAAGACTTTTACCCTGATTTATATTGCTGTGGCCCCAAAATTATGGGGGGCCGACATCAGAAAGTATCTCCAAATATACATTTGGGTCCTCAGATATCTTCTGGACTTCTCATATATCTAGGGAAAACTTCTGATATTCTCCAGAATCTTCAGATATCTGGAGGGATTTGATGATCTGGACTGCCTATAAAAATATATTTACTAATCTGATGGCATATTTGGCAAACCCGCAGGTGCCGTTAGGAATCTATAAAGCCTACAAGCCTCCCAAAAGCCCTGGCTGCGGAGCCCGGGTCAATTCCACTTTGACCTGGCCGGGCTCGAGTCTATACCCCCGCTATCTGTAGGCAGGCGATCGCTTGCGAACTCTGGCCAAGTCGGACATGATGTCTGGGTGCTTTTTTATTAACTTAAATATAATGGATAAATGGGATAGTGAAACTATAGATATAAGTTCTTTCGGACTTGCTTATCCAATTACAGCTATTGTATTATTATTCAGTGTTGGGATTTGGAGGTTCGGCTTAAGCGTTATTGTCAACTGCCATTTGCTAGTCATCGTCATGGTTTTGCTCTGGCCCTTGGGCCGGGGGCTAGGCTTTAGTGGGCTAGGCCCATGACAAGCACCTAAGACGGCCAAAGCCCAAAGGACCACCCAGCTCAATAAGTAATCAGCCGGAGAAGGTCAGGTTTTGCAGTAAATTCTTTTTGAATTCGCAGCATGTAGTAGGAAGCAGGGGGGTTAATTCTGCACCCTAAACAACCACCTCAACCCCCACCGCCACTAGAGATTTAAATATCAAATCACGGACACTAGAATAACGGGATCTGGGCTTGCTATGCTTGTTGGCGAGTTTTGCAAGAATGGGCTACAATCCGGAGGTTTTGGCCAATTTTGAATATTATACCATGGAGGTCGGTTTTACAAACTTCGTAATGTCTCACGATGAGGGGATTAGTTCGTTTAGAGTTGTATGATTTTAGCTTGGCTGGTACTGGATGCCCAAGAGCTAGGATTATAGTCCCCTACAGTCCTCCTGGTCCTCGCCTCCCAGGGCGTAGTCCGTTCTAGAACCCCTAGAAGACGCACTATGGACCTTAGACTGTCCCGTACTTCTCCGAAGACAGACGGACTGGACGGCCGAGGACACTGACCTTAAGGTGAAAGACAGCCCAGTATGGGTAGTGGGTTGGCAGAATTGCTACTATCATAAGGAAAGTTGTACAGTACTGTGCATTCCTCCGGGGGGCGTAGAGATAAATAAACTTCAACAGTTCTCCATAAGTTACATTTAAAAACCTGTACAGAAGCATTCAAGCTCGCTCGTGATATCTAATATGCTATCTCAGTCATTAAGCACCTTGTTTTAGTCAAGGGAAAGCCTATCATTGATGTGATCAATTGTAGATTAGGATTGCATAATGAAAGGTTAAATGTCCACCTATCATACCCCCCTCAATTTTTCAAAGCTGAGAAACAGGTACATTGAATAATGACTATCAAGGAAGAAGAAAAAGGAAAGACCTGAGAAATTAAGGAAAACCAGATAGAAGACCAAACCAAACCCATTTGTCCTTTCCTTATCGCTGGTAGTATTGTTCCACTGTCCGGGGCATTGCTGAGGCTCCTACTACCCTTGTGGCTCCACGTCGTTGGCCCTGATATATCGCGATATAACCATAAGGACACTGGCTGCGGGGAGAGGGGCGAAGGACGACAGCTGTAGGGATCCCGAGGGCCCCGTGTTCGGGGGATTGGGTAGTGCTATATGTTGTGGGTGTTCCACTGACCTAGCTTGGTGGAGCTATGACCCCGCACTAAGCACACCCCCGGTTATACCTTTTCCCGATAACCTCCGAGACACTGCTCGCGCGTGGGAGTGATATCTCGTGTGCGTCACCCAATTAGCAACGAGTTCTCCTAGCCTGACATTTAGCTAAGCTCAGAACTTGTCCAATTGTAGTTGTCTTGCTTTTAGCCTACTAATACCAAGGAAAGCACAACTAGAATGGGACCGCCGAAGCCTATTCTCATAAAATGACATACAGTGAGATTGGGACTGGAATGGTCACTATGAAGAAGAGGTGGAAAAAGAAAGAGAGACGACAAAGTCATTAAGCACCGGGCGGGGGCCATCCTTGTGAGAATGGTAGTGTGCCTTAACAAAATTAACCCTACATCAACGAACTTGAATAACTTCGGCCATGACAACAGCACTCCCCCATCAACCCCACCCTAATGAAAATAAAATAAAAAAACATATAAAGCCTAAGTACATAGAAGAATAGATAGCAGAAGTTAATATTTGATCTAGAGAAATATCTTTCGAAGATGTTGAAAACATGGGGCTATGAAGATGGTTGCGTTGCCATCACCGGTATGTGTACAGTTAATTTTGTTAACCTACTATATAATATAGGGTTAGTGAAATGAGGAGAAGGATGTAATATGATACACTATTATTAGTAGAGAGATAGCCAGGGAACAGGAAGGTACAAACATAAGGAAATCAAAAGGAAAACCAGAAGGGGTAAATTGAGGATGAGGCTTAGCAGCGCGACTGAGTAATACTGAAAATGAGAGGGCCCATCAGGCGAGGACCCCCTGCCGCAAACGCCAAGAACTGGGAATCCTTTGAGAAGGGGGCTGGATGCCTCGGAGTACACGGCTGGGGGAGGGTCAATTGAGCTACTGCTTCTCACCGGCCGGGGAAAAGGATGCTGGTTTTCCAATCGCCGCTTTGGAACATTACTACGTTGTCTCTCGGAAATCTCCCCAAGTATTATTTGGCCGGTAAGGTCTACCATCGCCATGTCCTGGCTAACGCTAACCCTATCTAGGAGGACTTCCACCGCGCTTTCTACAGCCCACAAGAGAGGTGTTGGGCCGTTTTTATTAGCAGTATCTTTTAACAACAAGGTTCTGGCACAGCGGATTCAGAGTTCAGAGGTATAGCAGATTCGGATTTCTGATGCGAAGGCAGTGCAATCAATTGTATATAAAGAATATCAGAAGAACAATAAAGAGTGAAGTAGTTGAAGACGGCGAAGACAGATAATAAGGAAATAACAAGTAGCAGAGACAAAGAGCGATGGATGATAGTTAACAACAGAAAACAACAGCGGAGGATACTCCTCCTTTTATCTACGAAACAGCCCTTCCTGATTCTCCCACTGACTTGTTACCCATATTCTCTCGTACGAATAGACAAGAACCTGCTTGCATATTTTATTTGATAAAGTGGTGTAGTGGTGTCGCATAGAAGGTGTTAGGTGTTTGGGATTCTGTGATGATGCGACATAGGAGTTCGTAGGTGTCTGAGGCTAATTGGTAGTGCGGCTTCAGAGTTGCATATTGTATCAAACTAGTTGTAGTGAGACGTTACAGTTGATAGTCGGTTTGAGGTAGGTGATAGTGCGACGGAAGAGTCTCAAGTGTTGTAGCAGTTGCTAGTGAAACAGGTTGCTAGTAGGTAGTGTAGAGTGATGTCGGTTTCCGATGATGGTAAGCAGCACATGAAAACATAGATCTTCAACAGTATCTGGATTGACATCCTCTCTTTCTGAAAGCATCTTCACAACGTCCTTATGGCCATTTTGAGCTGCCCACATGAGAGGTGTTCGACCGTGTTTATCCACAGTGTCGGAAGTGATATCCGACCGTTCCAAAAGCATCTTCACCACACCCCCATGCCCAAACTCAGCTGCCCACGAGAGAGGTGTTTGGCCGCCTTTATCCGTAGTTCCCGCAGTAACATCCTCCCGTTGCAAAAGTATCGCTAGGATGCCCTCATCCCCTGCCCGGGCTGCCCATAAAAGAGGTGTTCGGCCGTTTTTATCGGCAGTGTCGGGAGTGACATCCTCCCTTCCCAGAAGCATAATCACGACTGACATATACCCACTTTCAGCAGCCCACGAGAGAGGTGTTCGACCGTTGTAATCCACTGTGTCCGGAGCAACATCCTCCCGTTCCAAAAGCATCCTCACGAGGACCTCATCACCAAACTCAGCTGCCCGTGAGAGAGGTGTTCGACCATCATAATCCACAGTGTCCGGAGCGACATCTTTCCGTTCCAAAAGCATCTTCACTACGCCCTCATCCCCAAATTCGGTTGCCCACGAGAGAGGTGTTCGACCGCCTTCATCAGAAGAGTCGGGGGCGACATCCTCCCGCCCCAAAAGCATCTTCACGACAGCCCCATGTCCAAACTCAGCTGCCCATGAGAGAGGTGTTCTGCCGTCGCTATCTGCAGTGTCGGGCGTGACATCCTCGCGCTCCAAAAGCATCTTCACAACGCCCCCATGTCCAAACTCGGCTGCCCAAGAGAGAGATGTTCTGCCGCCTCTATCCGCGGTGTCGGGAGCGATGTCCCCTCGTTCCAAAAACATCTCCACAATGCCCCAGTGCCTATATCTAACTGCCCAAGAGAGAGGTGTTCGACCGTATTTATCCGCAGAGCCGGGGGCGACATCCTCGCGCTCCAATAGCATTTTCACGACGCCCGCATGTCCAAACTCAGCTGCCCACGAGAGAGGTGTTCGGCCGCCTCTATCCGCGAAGTCGGGAGCGATATCCCTCCGTTCCAGAAACATTTCCACAATGCTCCAGTGCCCATTTCTAATTGCCCAAAAGAGAGGTGTTCGACCATATTTATCCGGATGGTTAGGAGTGGCATCCTCCATCTCCAAAAGTATCTTCACCATGGCCCCGTGCCCCTTTCTAGCAGCCCACGAGAGTGCCGTATTACCTGCCACATCAGTTGAGCCAAGGTCCCATTTCTTCATTTCTAGTAATGGAACTGCTATCTCTATAATCCCGAGATATGCAGCACAGTGGAGCCCTGTAAATCCCGCAGGGTTACTCCGACCTAGCTCCCAGTCCCAATTATCATAGCTGAGGGATAAGAGTATCTCACAGGACGCGTGCATATCGAATCCACCGAGAAGTCTCAGTGCCAGTGTATTCACACTTTCCGTGACTCCCCTTCTGGCATGTATTCCCCAGTAATGAGAGGCATATTCAAGCAACGGTATTGTTGAGCGAGACCAAGGAAAGCTAGGCGAAAGGTCACTGATGGACCGGAAATTGAGGTACGTTAAACAAGCCTCAGCGATCATGGAGTGAGGGCTGTCAAACAGGTCGGCGTTATTGGATAGATACTTTTGAAGGGTGTAGTGGACAAGCCGGACGGTGTGTGAATATGCTTCAACTGTTACAAGCCCCAAAGAGCATCCGAGTAGTGTTTCGATCGCAGGAGTGTTCTGGGGATTCAGGTCTGTAGACCCGATTTCTATCCCCAGGGCATGGCATAACTCGTTGGCATTCAAGGCTCGCTCCGAATGTGATAACCACATTAATACTTGCATACCGAGCCTCGACTTGCTTCCCTTCTGTGCCTTTATTCGTGACAGGGTTGCCGAGTACGCATCTTGAAGACCATTCCCTTGGATTATCTCGTCAAGTTTTTTCCTTCTCTGGCTGATCGTAACCTCCTCTAGGACTGCGTCAATATTCAGAGAAACAAGAAGAAATCTGTACCCTATTGTTAGCGGACTCTAGCCGAGTGTTGATTTATTGAAATGGTTGTTTCGACGCACATTGGGGAAATCTTTCCCGGAATTACTTTCATAATCTGGGCCCTTAAATCGTCGTCCATTGCGCTGGGTGTGTTATCTCGGGATAATTTCATCTCCAAATACCCCTCAATATCCCTAATTGTAGGAGCGAAGTGGATCGTGATTGCCTCCGTGAAATATCCTTTGACCTTGTCGCGAATGTGAGGTCTCCCAGTAAGGAAGAGCCGCGTGGTCGGCGAAGCCAGTACTATTTCATGTATTGACTCAAGGAGATCCCGTTGATCCTTCGGAAGACATTCATCTAAAGCATCAATGCAGATGAACACTTCGGACAATGATGCGATCGTCATCTTCAATACCTGCACCAGGTCGGGGAGTCGCATAGCCAGTCCACCGAACCTCTTTTTCCCCTCGCGAAAGGCTCGTCGAAGGTGCTTGGGGATTTCACCCCTCTCTAAAAGCTGTTTGAAGATTGCGCCCAACATGTTCGTCGCGGACTGCTCCCCCTGGGCAAGGTAATCGCAGTACAGGCCTAGCACCGCGGTATTTTTATCTGAAGCTTGATTACACAACCGGTCAATAACTAGAGAGCTAATATTGCACGCCGTTAGTGATATCCACTTTCTCGAGAGCTTTCTTACCGACCTGATATGCGTCTTCCCCACATCCGGATGGCCGTAACAGAAAAAAACAGTCTGCTTCGACATCCCTTTCTTGCCGCTCCACTCCCGAAACTCGTTCGTTTCCACAAGCCAATCTCCCACACCCTCCACCAGGTTAGCTCGAACACTCTGATGTCTATACCAAGGCTCTAGCGGCGAGAGCCACTGTTTAATCTGGTTGTCTTCGGCCTCTGTGCTGTTCACAGTGATAGTCTCGTTCAGAGTAATAGTATTGTTGTAGCTATTCGTTATGTTCCCACAATCGACATTGCCGGGACCAAATGATTGCATATTGGTTATTCGTTCCATGGTGCGTTTTGAATACCGGTATGTTTTGTTTTGCTGTTAGATGCGGCTCAGCGGTAATTCATGAGGTCAAATAGGTTCAGGAGCTTTTAGGACTCAAGACATGTGAGGTGGGGTTTATTTGCTTGTTTTTTTCAGCAGAGCCTCCAATCCTTTCAACGCCAAGAAAACACCCCAATGGGGAGGCGACTCCGAGAGTTGGGAAAAAACGATTAGAGGCATCACCAATTGTTGGACAATAAGTTACTATGTGTGATACAGTATCGTGCCTGTATCAGTCAGCATGTGCATTTCGAGCTATCATAGAAGAAGAAACTCCAACCCTCATTCTTATTGGCACAAGAACTAATATTTCCGGAGCTCCCCAAACCGCCTGTAGGCTAAGTTACTGGCGGTCAGGGGACTGCAAGATAGCGGCACCAAGGTAGGAGAGGATAATTGAAGACTGAATTGCATCAAACAACAATCACATATGCATGTGTTTTTCGAAACTGAAATTATGATAGCCCACTTCCTATCGTATGATATAGTCATATGATTTAAAAAAAAATTGAACGCGCCAAGGCGGCAACAAGAAAAACTTTTTACCATACGAATAGTGCTTACCGTGTTGCAAGTCGCTTAGCTTATCAAATTCTAATACCGGTAGTTATCCAGGAGCGCCCAGTCATTTTCGATATGTAACAATACCGACATCAAACAACCCTACTCCGTGTGTCACAAGGTTGAAAACTCCCACCGACACTAGAGATCCAAATATCCGATCACAGCCACTAGTCCACACCCCCGAACAGATGCACAGAAAACCTTTTAAATACCATGCATTTTTGTGCATACCTTTCGGATACCATCCTTGGCCGAGACATACCATCCAAAAGGTTTCACATTGCAAAAAAAAGCAAACTATTCCCAGAGTGTCAGCAGCTT